>SCPP01000337.1_pt1 | contig 22776 bp, 22 predicted proteins | sample 6106811 | NCBI WGS metagenome assembly SCPP01 (sample SAMN10720449, study PRJNA508395) | human gut metagenome | isolation source: Participant 2 stool, 15 month | host: Homo sapiens | collected 2018
CCTCGCCCTCGATGATCTCCATGATCTTACGGGAACGGTCCTCCAGCTGCTTGGTAAAGACGATGATGGGATACGCCTCTACCATGATCTGCATGAGGATGGAGTCATCCATGTTGTACTTGCGTTTGGCAAGGGTCATCATCCTGCGGTAAGTACTGTTGCAGGAATTGGAGTGGATGGTGGTACATACGGTATGGCCGGTGCGGGAACTTTCGGCTGCGGACAAGCTTTCTGCTGCTGACCGCATTTCACCCACGCCGATGACATCCGGATGCTTACGCAGCACCCGCTCCAGAAGAAAATCCTGATTGATGTTCAACGCAGGGTTCTCGCTGGGGCGGGTCAGCAGATGTACTACGGAATTAAGGATATTGCCCTGCGCATCCCGCTTGACCAGATCAAATTCGCGGCTGCCTTCTTCAATGGTAATAAGGCGCCGGTTATTGGGCACATTGGACAGCAGCCAGGCCATGATCGTGGTCTTGCCGGAGCCGGTGGAGCCGGCAATGCAGACAGACACCCCATATCGAATACAGGCAGTCAGAAAGTGAAGCATTTCAGCGGTGGCACTGCCGGAGTTCAGCAGTTTTTCTTCACTGACGGTCTGCTGATTGACAATACGGATGGAGGCATTGACGCCTACATCTGCATCCACAATGGGAGTTTTGTCCACCGAAATACGGATGTTCTTGTCCAGAAATCCCACAATGCTGGGCATAGTATCATCAATGACCATGCCGCAGGCGTTGAGCATTCGGCGGATCACATCGATGGCGTGCTGGGGCGAACTGAATTTATCAGGGATCTTGATACTGCGCCCACTGGATTCGATCACTTCAATGTCGTTGTAGGCGTTGATGTTGACCTCCTCAACACCGGGCTTATAGATCCATTTCTTCAAAAAGGAGTAGCCGGCCATGTCTTCATAGAGCTTGGAACACAGTTCTTTTGTAGAGAGCCCGTCAAGGGCATATTTGCGTTTGACAATGTAGTGTTCCATCAGTTCTTTCAGCAGGCTTGTGGCACGCTCTGCATTGCCTTCCCCAGCTTCGGCAATGGTGGAGGCATGGTTTTCGGCAAAATACCGCTGTACATCCTCCAGTATCTGGTCATAGGTCAGCTCCTGATTGGCGGCCGGTGTGAAGAATATATCATTCAAATTACTCATCGGCATCCTCCTCACATTCATACGCCACATCCTCCTCTGACTGCTCGGCCAGTTCCATTTGCTCCAGAATTTCCAGTACCTTGTTCAGTGAAGCAGTGTATTTGGGGTTACAGTAGGTGATAGCCTTGAACATACCGCCTTCGGTAGCACAGCGGTCGATCTCCTTACTGTAGGGAAGCAGGCCGTCAAACCCGCCAATGATATAGCCCATTTCATCCAAGGCGTGGAAGGGACGGGCCAGACCGGCGAATGTCATATGCTCAGAAAACCGGAAGCGCTCGTCCACAAGCAGAGGCTGATGGGCTTTCAGGTAGTTGATGCCCTTTAGGTCCGGGGTGAGGATACGGATGACCACATCGCCGGCTTCAATGGCGGCGGGAGTGAACACATTGGTCATGCTGGTGCTGCAGTCCAGAATGACGAAATCTACCAGTTTGGCGGCAGCATGAATGAGCTGCAGTACCATGGTATATTTGACCTCCGGGTAGCTCAGCGGGTTTTCTCCTGCCGCATAGCCCATCATCCCAATGAAGGGATAGTTTTTCAGCACTGTCACATGACTGGCAACCAGAGATGTATCAATCTCCACACTGCTCAAAACCTGGCCGATAGAGGTATTGGTCTGGATGATCTGCTCCGGCAGCCAGACCGGCAGCATAGGGACATTCATATCGGCATTGATAATGATGGCTTTCCGCTTGTCCCGGGTCAGGGCTTTTGCCAGAATACAGCAGAACATGGATTTGCCGCTGCCGGGGCTTCCCCAGACGGTGATAACTTTACCCATAACGAAGATCCTCCTTCCTTGATTTGATTATTCTGCCGAGGGTGCAGTTTCATTAGTGGATTGTGCAGACTCTGCAGTTTCCGTTTCCTGGGGTTCACTTTCAACATCAGAATTTTCCGCATCTGCAGCTTCTTCCTCAATCAAAGTTTCGGGGAAGTAGATTTCCTGCAGAGTCTTATCCTGCTCGGCAAGCAGCTCATCTGCCAGTTTGTCATTGTTGCGGGAGATAAGAGCCACATGAGCTACGCCGTCATTTTCAAGACCGGTAATGATCTTCGCCTGTTCAGGGCTTGCCAGCACAGTGATGGTGGCTGACTGCTGCTTTTCTTCATCCTCCGTGGGCTCCTTGGCATTATCCACATTGATGCCGTCTGAGTCGGTGACGGACAATACTTTGACAAAACGCAGTTCCGGTACTTCGGCGGCCGTATCAAGAAAGTGGTAAATACGGATGATGTCACCGGGCTGAAGCTTGTCAGAGAGGCCGGAAGCAAGTGTTTTGACGGTCAGCGAGATAGCAACCTTACCGGAAGGGATGCTGTTGAGCGCCACATCGGACGAAACCGGTACAGAGCTGATCTTGCTGGTAAGGATATAGTCACCCACAGCCAAGTCGGCGGTAGCGTAAAGACCATTTACATCGGAGAGCTGATGGGCGATGTTGGAGGGGAGGTTATAGCCGCCTACCTCAACCACCTCGGCATTTTCTGACGAGATTTGCTCGCCTTTCAATACCGGCTGGGTGATACGGACGATTTCCTCTTTTCCATTGGTCTGACGGGCGATGGTTGGAAGTGCCACAAAGGCGATAACTGCCGCCAACAGCAGAGAGAGGATCCCGAAGATGAATCGGTTATTCAGTTTCATAAGCGTTGTCTCCTATCTTAAAAATAGTTGGGCCAGGGTCGCTGTACAGCAGCCACAGGCGAGAAATGGCAGGAACGGGATAGCAAGGGGCTGCCCAGTTCGATAAAGCCGCCTGAGAAGAAAGATCACAGGCATTGCGGTAACAGCGGCAGTCAGAAAGACCAGCGCCATGCCGGAAGGACCATAGACCAGCCCTAATATCCCGCAGAACTTGATATCCCCGCCGCCCAGACCAGTGCTGTTTGTTGCCAGTGCAGCTGCCAATGGAATACAAAAGCCGAGCAGGGCACCTACCAGGGCATGGGTAGCGACCGGCCAGAGGAAGAGCGGCGGGAGCCCGTGATTTAACAGGAAATACCCCTGCAGGACCGGCGCCAGGGCAGCTAAGGGGATAAAAAAGACGAGTGCCCGGTCAGGCACCCGTCTGTAAAGCACATCGTAGACAGCAAAGCCGGCCACCACAAAAAATATGGTAAGCAGGTAAGCTGTCCAGAGGTTATTCTCGATTGGTATACCAGTCATCATAAAGGCTCCCTTGGATTGAAACATAGTCATTTAGGTTGATGGATAACATGCCGTCAGGAGTCCAGGTATCCCACACCTGTGTATAGATGGTGTAGTCGGTGGCATCGGGGAACCACAGCGGTGTGAAATGCACTGTCCGGTCATAGGTGGAAAACTCGTTGGGCTTGAAGATGAATTTTGCACTTTGGCCGCCGGAACGCTGCAGAAGCCGCAGATAGGTCTGATACTGGAACTCAGGAAATACGGAAAAAGCAGTTTGGGGATAAGTAATGTGGCTGGTCGGGGCATCTGTGGACAGCGTTGCCCGCACTTCGGTTTTAACGCCGTACCCGCTTTTCATTGTCTTGCCGGATGCTGTGGGTACAATATCGTCTGGCATTAGAGACATCTCGCCGCTGATGGAAGCGGAGTAGCCCGTATATTCGTATTCCCAATACCCTTCATCAACCCAGTGCCCGCCATCTTCACCGTGGTCGCACCATACCCATACAGGCACCCAGTAGCAGCTCCAGACGCCCCAGTTGGCAGTGAGCTTCTGCGTTTCATTGGGCAGGGGCGGCACAGAGTAGCCGGGATTGGTGTCGGTTGCCACAGGGTCAGGCGGAATGTGCTCATTCAGATCCACGATCTTTGCAACAAAGGTATCCTGAGCGGTATAGGCGCCGCTGACAGATACCGTAATGGTCACGGTCTGCGGGGTGGAGGGGGTATGCCATTTGACCCAGACTACCTGACTGTCACCGGCTGGGATCACTATATCATTGACTCGGTAGGTGGTGCCGAGGATATGGAAGGTAACCGATGCCGGATTATCCGGCGTCAAATCCTGATCTGTCCGCAGTGTGACGGCGGTAATCACATCCGTATCTACTCGGTATTCTACATCAGGGGCCTGAATTTCTCCTTCCGGCGGAGCTTCATCAAACCAGACAATACCAACGCCGAGGGTGCTGATGATGTCGGAATTGTTCTGCTTTCCAGTGGTGCTGCCTGTCCAGGCGGAGATGCCAAGGTCGCTGAATTCCAGGAACATTGACAGCGGCAGATTTTTATGGGTAAGTGAGGTCATGGTTTTTCGCAGATTGCCGCCGGACATCTGATCATACAGGCCGGCTTCAGTAGCTGTCATACAGTAATACTGGCCGTTGTGCGTGAAATAGGCAATGGGCTCGATCAGCAGCTTGTACTCGCCGGCAATCATCCGCTCATAATCGACTCCGGCTGCCTGAGCGACCATCATGCACGCATATTCAGAACAGAAATACCGTTTGATGGCTTCGATGTTGCTCTGCCCCTTGCTGCTGACGATTGTGGGCATAGATTGTGCAGGTCTGATGCAGGAATAGGCAACGCCGGACTGAAGGGAGAGGCCGGCGCCGCCCAGGTATTGCAGTTTGTTGACTTTGCCAAAGTGGAGAAGACTGGTCTTCTGCGTCCGGTTTGAAAAGTCCAGTGGAGAAGATACGGCAGTTCCGCTGGATGCGTCAACAACAGTAATGCGGACACCATCATTGCCTGAATTCCAGAAGTTGCTGCTTGTGCCGTGACCCATGCTGCCACCGCCGCCATCTATGTTTCCGTTTCCGCCCGTTGCAAAGGCAGAGGAGGGGAATAGACAGAAAACAAAGGCAAAGCAGCATAGGAAGGCGAGAAGTCGTTTCAAATACATCACGCTCCATTCCTTTTGAAAATAAGAAGGCCGCCACAATCCTGTGACGGCCAAGTAGTGCCATATTCAGTTGTAGTAAATCAGCCCATATTGCCGACCTGTTTGTTCAGATCTCCATCGCTGTCACCGGTGGACTGCTGTACATTGCCGGGAACAACCCAGCCAAACACCGGATCATATACAGCTCCATTTCCGTTGCTGGAGCCTGGAACCGGCTCATTGCTGGGCGGCGCTTGCTCGGCGGGCGGGGCAGTAACCTCCGGAACTGACGGGTCGGGATTGACGGTATGCTCCTGACCAGGATCTTTGATTTCGGTCTTACCTTCCGGCACCGGAGGAGGCGTTTCTTCAAACTTTTCAGTATCGGTGAAGTCGATCACAACCTCATCCTCCGTTTGGGAGGTTACTTTGGGATATTCTTCTTCGGCATCTGTGGACTGGCCGGGAGCATAAGCATCTGCTCCATTATCACCATCTGTCTGTGTGCCACCATCTGACCAATCGCCGGTGACGCTGCTGGGTGGGGATTCATCCGGTCTAAAATCTCCGGTACGGTCGCGGCTTACGAACCAGCAGACACCCAGAATAGTGACGCAGAGGAGAGCCAGCGAGGAAACAATAAAGCCTTTGGATTGGAAAAACTTCTTCATATTTTACATACACTCCTTTTTTGCTGTTATATAAAGCCTATACGGTAGAATGTGCTGGGCTTTCAACAGTATTGTTAGAATTTTGTGTTGTGGTAGCCTGTCAGCTCTACCCGTTGGGTGATAGCCGGATAACTGTGGCCGAACATCCGCACATAAAACTCCACGTCACAGTAAAAGATGTACTCAACCCGTCCATCTTCTACATTGAACTCCAGGCTGATGTCGGAAACCTTGTAATCCTCCGTTGAAAGCGGAATCTTGGAGTCCAGGCCGCCTGCCACTGTAGCCTCCAGCATGTCGGTATAGTCACTGCTGGAGTAAAGGGTATTTAGGTACTCTTCAAAGTTAGTTTCACGCTGGGAACGGTAGGTATCTGCATAAATCGTGCCGCTAAGGTTATTTAACTCCATTTTAGCGCCGTTGCGGATGTTGATACAGGTGATCCGTATGGAAGCGTACAGGAGCAGGAAGGAAATCAGCATCACGATGCCTACCACAAAAAAGCAGGCGAAAAAGGTGATCTCGCCCCGTTCGTTTCGCAGCGGCTGTTTCAGTCGCAGGAATATGCGTTTCATAGGTCACCTCACTTCCAGTAGTGCTCACTGACGCCGCTGCCGCGGGCAACCACTGTAATGTTTACCAGGTCAAAATTCCAGAACCCGCCCAGTTTAGCATCTCCCTCGATAGTAATGAAGAAGGGGGTGCCCAACTGGATGGCATTTGTCATACCGGATGGCCTGGGTGATGTATAGGTAGCGTCAATGGAGTAGGAAATATTTTCGGCTCCCTCGATCTGAGAACTCAAAAATTCAAACAGTTCATCGGTCTCACTGTTGACGCCGCCGGAAAGCTGGATCTGTTTGACCATCTGATCGGCGGCATGGTCAAGTTCCTGCTTGGTGGAAATGATGCTGAACAGGTCAATAATGAAGGCCAGCAGCAGGACAGCGATGAAGATAAAGACCACCGTACTGAAATAGTTGGCCTCGCCCCGCTCGTTGTTCAGCACCCTCCGGGCTTTTTGAAGAGAATAGAAACCACCACCTTTACTGAAATTGAAAACAGCCACTCCAAACCGGAGCGGCTGCTATGCAAAGTTTTGACTGTACCAAGTATAACAGATATGGATTTACGGCGAAAGGGCAGGACTGTGCCAATGTAGAGACAATTTTGTGCCAATTACAGCCCACCCTTAATAAAAGGAATCGCACCATAACGGCCGATCAAATACCCCTTCTCAATTTTGGTATCTTTGCGGATAGAAAAAGATTGGAGGGAAAACAAATCGGTAGCAGCGGTCAGTTCATCTTTTTCGGTGAACCAGATCTGATCTCTCCTCAGCACATCCAAGTCAAGAAGATTGGTGTTGTGTGATGTGAAAATCAACTGGCCTCCATTTGGATTGAACTCCACGCTGTTAAAAAGCGAGACCAGATGCTTTGTCAGGAGGGGATGCAGATGAGCGTCCAGTTCGTCTACTATAAGGAGTGTTCCTTCATCCAGCACCTTTTTTACCACACCAATCAGTTTGAAATAACTGTTGGTGCCATCGGATTCCTCTGCCATATTCAGTGTGTAGGAAGAAGTATTTCCCTCTGTGTCTTGTACCGTGTGAATGGCCTCAATATTGGTGAAAATATCGCCCTGCTGAGAAGTGGTGGGTTCTAAATCACGCATTTGAAGGGACTGTATACCAAAATCTGCGCCACGCAACATAGAGGCGATCATATGCCGGTAGCCATCGTCTTTGAGCTGTTCTGCTTCAAGTTCATAAGCATCTGCAGCAGAATGTTTCGTGATGATCCGGCAGGAAGCAAACCACTCCAGAACAGGAATTACCTTGGAATAGCTCCAGTTTGATGCAACAGACAGATAGAGCTTGTTAGGTGAAGTACGATTTTTGAGCATGCTTTGTTCATCGACATCAACAGTAAAACGAAAATCGTTTGTGTTTTGCCGCTCAAAAATGATCGCCTGCCTGCCATTGGGATAGTAATATAGGTATTCTTCAATAACAACTTTGTCTGTTACCGAAAAGCCATACGCGTATCGGATGCCATTTGCGGTGAAGATGACCTCAAAGCTGCTGGGGCGGACGGGTGTTTCACGGTCAAACTTGAAAGGCGAACGTTCGATGGCTTTGTGGAGCTGCTGGTTATGCGAAGTCAGCACATAATTTACCATGAACCAGAATGCATGAAGGACATTGGACTTCCCGGAAGCGTTGGCTCCGTAAATTCCGGCAGACTTCAAATACCGTTTGCTTCCATTCACAATCAGATGCTTCGGATGCTCTTTATCCTTACTGGCAAGCAGGGATAATACGACACTGCCTTTGATAGAGAGAAAGTTCTCTGCACGAAACTGAATCAGCATAAAATTGCCTCCTAAATCCTCGATTATATATATTATAACTGTATTTTCGTGAAAAATAAACGCATATAGAAGATAAAATTATGTATTGGGAAGTTTAGAAAGAGACGCATATACTGATAGTATGTGCTAAAGGGGGCAACAGCGACAAAACTAACTGAAAATGAGAAGCTGGTCTTGGAGTATATCTGTTTTTCTTCCTCCCATTGACTGCAACAAGAAAAAGTGTTATTATGAATACATAAAACGAAGGAAAAATGAGTATTATAATAACAAGTGCAACGGAAAGGAGATCTGTATGGAAAAGATAAAGTACCGGGATTTGATCATGCAGTATCTGACTGCTCTGGAGCCAGATCAAACAATTACAACCGAACAAGTCGCAGAGTATGTGGCGGAACGGCTTTTACTTGATACAGCGATGGTAAAAAAGACAGTCAATGTAAATATGGCTCGGCTTGAAAAAGAGGGGCAGATTATGCGCCTAACCAAAGGAATTTACTGCAGGAGAGTAAAAACAGCATTTGGATATTATACTCCAGATAAAGAAACACTTTTTTGTAAGCAGTTACTTCGGAAAGAAAACGAGATAATTGGATATGAAACAGGGTTGTCTGCATTAAATCGTATTGGTCTTGTTTCTCAAATGCCAAAAAGGAGATGCATTGCAACCAACCTGCATACAAAACGAATTCCCGAAGGAATGCAGATTGAGATTCGGAAACCGCCTATTGTAGTTAATTCTGGAAATTTTCGATATCTGCAAATTTTGGATGCAATCAGAGAACTGGATATGGCGCCAGTAGATACTGCAAAGCCGATTGATGTGGTAAGAGCTACTGTTGAGGAATTTACATTGAAAACTGAGATGTTGATTCTGATGGCCAGAAAATATTATGGGCAAAAAACTTTGCTTCGGACCATAGACATTTTGTTGGAGGGTAGTTATGAAACTGCACGAGGATAAATTTGCTTTTTTGAATATTATCAATTTAATCCATGAGGATAGTAGCATTCGGGCTGATATTTTGGAGAAGGACTATTATGTTACGCTACTGTTGAGGGAGTTGGCAGGGAAACAGGTAACATTACCAGCCTATTTTAAAGGTGGAACAGCCCTGTATAAAGCACAGAAAAGTATCCGCCGGTTTTCAGAGGATATTGACTTGACGGTGTGCATCGATAATTGCAGTAACAGCCAGGCTAAGAAACGGCTGGAGATGGCAACAAAGAAATATCAGGCCTTGCCACGCACATCCAGAAAGGATCTCGAAGATGATCGGAAAGGTAGTATCACAACTGTCTATGATTACACTCCACTTGTAGGCATTGACACGGATGATCCGCTCCAACGGTTTGGATATGTCAAAGTAGAAGGTACATCTTTTACTGTTAGCGAGCCTTTTACACCACTTGAAATTGAACCGATACTTTACACCTATGCCACCGAAGAACAGCGAAATATTCTTCGGTCACAATATGATGTTGTCCCTTTTATGATTAACACGATTCGGTTAGAGAGGATTTTTGCCGACAAGATTTTTGCTGCTGAATTCTATTATGAGCGTAAGATGTATTTTGATGTGGCAAAACATCTTTACGATGTCAGTGTCATGTTCGACTTAAAGCAGATTCAGGAAATGATTCAAAATCAGCAGATATTCCTTGAGATGCTGGGATATAAAAGGCTGGAAGAGACCCGAAGAACAGGCAGTGATCTGGCGGAAAAGAAGTTTTCTGATTTTCAGTTGCTCAGAGGGTTTTCTGATAATGAAGCACTTCGTAAGGACTATCAGAATATGCAACGTAACTATGTTTTTGCGGAAGAAGATACACTGTCTTTTGATTTTGTGGTAGAGCAGTGGAAGAAACTCGGAGAGGTATTGCTTGCGCTTGAGTAAGTGCAATATGAAACAAAACTGTGGACAAAAATTAGCCAGGGGAGCAGTGGTTTATCTGCTCCCCTGGCATTGTTTTGCTTACAGGTTCTGACGGATGATCCGAGTGATAATACCTACGGCCACACCCCGCTCCATATCCAGACGGGTGACGGCAAAAGATACATCGTCCTTTTTGCCGGGCATCCGGTAGTCATAGCAGGAATGGGCTACCGCATTGACACCATTGGAGAGACGCACATAGACAACGCCCTTGTGGACATCTGTGACACGGCCGGCATACTTGCCCTGGATACGGCACTTCTGCAGGTTGTCCCTGTCGGTGTTCTCGGAAATACTCTTGATGTCAGCCTTGATGCCCAAGTCCTCCAGACTGTTGCGCCGCACGCTGAGAATACGGACCAGCACCTCGTCGCCTACGGAAAAACGCTCATGGGCGTCACCGATCCAGTCCCAGGCAAGGTCACGGGCAAGAATGGAGGTTTCAACGCCGAAAACTTCCACGCGCACAACCTTTTCAGCCACTGCAATCACACGCGCCTGGACGATGCGGCCCTCATAGACACGGTACATACCGGCAGCATCCGTATCCAGATAGAAAATCTGGCGTTTGCGCAGCATGGCCTCCTTGCGGCTGGCAACTACGCTGCGGGTCTTGGAGTCGATACCACGCACGATGAAGTCAATGTCAGCACCGAGCATGTTGCCAAGGATCTTATTTTGGCGCAGCATAAGGTCGGCGTATTCCTGACCGGAAGGACTGCGGCCCAGATTGATCATCATTTCCTTGATAGGGATAATGACACGGAACCCCTTGTAATCCACAACTGCCACCGTCTTGCGGTTGTCCAGCTGTTCAATGCCGCCCAGCTTGCCGGTGATGATCTTGCGGGTGCGGTAGGCATTATGGATCTCATGCCAGATTACATCATCACGGTCTTCGGCAGTCTCGACATCATCCCGGCTGCGGATGGTAAGGACGGGGGCCTCGCCGCGCTGGGGGCGGGGCTGGCGCTGGGGAGGAGAAGGAGTAGGGCAGGAGCGGCAGCTTCTCCACGACAGGAACATCAGGCTCCACAGCAGGTTCCTCCGTATCAAGAATAGAGTCGGCTGTATCCGCCGACTCTGTTGTTTCGGCAGGGACTTCCTCTGTGACAGTTTCTTCAGGAGCAGCAGCTTCTTTCTTCTTTCGGCTGGTACGCTTGGGCTTGGGAGATGCAGGGGGTTCCTGCACAGCGTCGGCGTTATCTTCGTAAACATCAGGCGGCTGCACATCAAAGTCTTCCGGCATATCAGTGGGAGCAGCGCTTTGATCGTCTGTTTCAGCAGGCGTATCTCCGAACATTTCCTCCTCGGTGAGTTCAGGAAGGGGATCTTCAGCCATATCTTCGGCAGAGGTGTCCTCCAGGGGCTGATCCATCTGCCCCAGCAGTTCGTTCAAATCCAGACTATTGCCAGTATCAGCAGGAAGGGATTCAGGTTGAGCAGTATCGGCCGGCAGAGTTTCGCCTTCCGACATAACGGTTTCGGTAACAGGAGCCTCCTGTTCCAAAAGTTCTTTTTTCTTGGTTGCCATAGATTAAAACCTCCTATGAATTTGATAGTTTTGTTTAAGACAGGATGGAATCCTTGTCTGTGGTGATAATGCCTTCCGGCGTACCGGCAGATTTGGGGGCCGGAGCCTCTTTGGGTGATTTATCCGTGGGGGATGCCGGTTTGGTGGCTTTGCGCTTTGCCGGCTTCTTTGCTGCAGGAGCCGGTTTCGGCGCGGGCTGCGGTGTTTTGGCGGTTTCTTCTTCCAAGCGGCGCCATTCCGGTACATGGGCAGATGCTTTGCAGGAACGCAGATACTTGGCTTCCGGATGTTTGGAGTAATCCATTTTGTCTACCTGCAGAACCTTCTTGCCGCGGATGATGATGAGTGCCTGATCCAGCGGGAGTCGCAGGACTTCATCAGGAGTAAGTACAGGGCGTTTTCCAACACCGGAGGTTTCACGAAACTCCGGTGTATAGTTGGAGATACGCCAGGTGCCCAGCTGTTTGGACTTACTGGATACTGCTACGGAGGCAAGCCCTGTCCTGGCAGAAATAAATTCGGCAGTAAGCTGGTCTGTACAGCCCAAAAACAACTGCGCGTCACAGTTTCCAATGATCTCCTGCCACAAATTCTGCGGGTATCTGTTCTGCAATCCTGCGAGATTTTGGAATACACAGGACATGGAGATATTCCGGGAGCGTATTACGCTGAGCCGGCGGGAGAGGTCGGGGATCGTGCCGCACGCTGTCAGTTCTTCCCCAAGGATATGGACAGGCACAGGCAGTTTGCCACCCTCGCAGTTGTGGTCTGCATATCGCACCAGTTTGATGAAGCAGAAAGATAGAAACAGCGAGGCCAGAAAATCAAAGGTACTGTCCTGGTCGCTGGTAACGAGGAAGTAGGCACAAGGCTGCTGACCCGGAAGCTCCAGATCGATCTCATTCTTAGCGGTAATTTTCTTGATCAGTTCAGACTGGAATACCTGGAGGCGGCTGCCCAGACCGATAATCACGCCGCTTCGCACTGTGTCGCTGGCCTGCTTGAACAGGCTGTAGGGTGCTTTGGCAGGATGAGTGGAAGGAAGCGCTTCGAGCAATGTGTCAAGTTGGGATTCCCCATTGAGGGTCAGCAGCCGGTAGACTTCGCCAATGTTGCGGTTTTCTTCCGCATAGCCTTGATCCACATACAGTACCAAGGCCTTGAGCAGATTCATCTCGCAGGCATCCCAGAAATGGTCGCTCTTGCCGTTGTTCGTGGTGTTCTTGATGATGACATCTACAAAAAGCTGAGCCATTAGTTCCTGTCCCTCAACTTCGGCAAGGCAACACCAGGAATCTGAGTTTTCAGGCGAAACGAGGTTGAATACCTTGACACAATAGCCCCGGCTGCGGAGAAATTCGCTTGACTTCTCGTACAATTCCGATTTGGGATCGCAGATGATCAGCGATTCTCCGGCGCCATTTTCGCCTCGGACAGTGGCCTGAAGAATACGATTCATACAAAACGAACGGGTTTTCATGGAGCCACTGGCGCCGTAGACTGCCAGATTGCCGTTGATTCTGGTATCTTCCGGTATGCAGACTGCTTTGCCATCCAGCATACCCAGTACAATACCCTTGTGCTTGCGCAGGTCGGGCACCAGATCCAGTACGCCGGACATCTCTTTGCGGGACATCCAGCCGGAGGTGCCATAAGTGCCTTTGGCGGAGTAGGAGAAATTACGGTCTTCATCATACTCGTCGGCATCACCATATCCCATGCGCATGACCATGATGAGCAGCACTGCTAACAAGCCAATGCAGATCAAAATGCCATACACGCCATAAGGCGGTCGGAGCACAGAGGAAAGGCAGAGAAGGAAGTCGGGCGAAGCGGCCAGCGGTGAAGTACCATCGCCGGGAATGCCGCCGCCCTGTTTCCAGGTTGCATAGTTACCCAAAAGCTGTGCCAGAAAGCCGCCTGCGTATAGGATTGCAAGAATGGCAAAGGGCGCTGCAATCAGGCTCACGATCAGTTTTTTCTTGTTTATGGGAACAACCTCCCCTCGAATTTTGTGAAGTCAATGGTCTGGAAGCGCACTCGGGAACCGCAGTAACTGCGAAGTACCTCTGCCTGGAAGTCAAAGCAGATCAGTGTGCCAGGGCGCTCGGATAGTTCGAGAGAGGTGTTAAAGCGTGCGATACGGGGCAGATCGCAGAAATAGCCAAACAGGACTGGTGAGCCATCTGGTGAAATGCCGTCATGCTCAATAGCCAGCCCGGGTTGCCTCGCCGTAAGACCTTGGAGCAGAATACGGTCCAGCTCCGCAGTTTTCCCAGGGTCGCACAATAGTGCCAGTGTCACCTCCCCCTGATGGTCGTTGGTAAGATAAAGAAAATGCTCATAGCTGCCATCCAGCATGAAGAAATCATGTTTGCGACCTCCGGTGCTGGTCAAAATCTGATAAGCCAGATCCATGCTGTTGCCCAGAATCAGTCCATGAACATCCTCATGGCGAAACTGTGAGGACAGGCGTTGTTGGCAGATTACACTCCAGATCAATGCTTTGACCCGCATTTCCGATTTGTAGCGCCATTTCATCAGGGCGCTACTGCTGTTGTAGGTCACGAAGATGCCGGAGGGCGCAAGGAGTATTCCGGTGGAGCGGGAACTGCGGATCTTCGTGGTGTCGATCCCCATTTCTTTCACTTCTCTGGAACTGAAAAAAGCAGGATAGACAATCATGCCACCAGCGTAACCCTCCGGCGCAAAAATTGCCGGTTTTTCATCCCGATACACACATACACCCGCATTATCCATGGTCACATAGGTTTCTGCCAGGCGGTGTAGCCGGAGTCTTCGGTCAATTTCGCATTTCAAACGGTTGGTGTCGGTATCTCCTGTCAGGTAGCTGGCAAACCTGTCCGGCCGGCTTTCCAGCAGAGTGGCTTTGGCTCGCGGCCCCAGACGGTAGCCGCGCAGTTTATCCCGGTAATAGGTACGCAGCAGCCCGTCTTTTTTCAGTGCAGTGACAACAGACTCCAGATAATATGGACTGCCGGGAAGTCTGTTAAGCTGGTCTGTGGGGAACTCGCCGGAGATGGCAGTCAGAGAGAGAAGCCTGTACGCCATCGTGTCTGGCTGTGGGAATTTCCCAAGTGATCACCTCCTTGTGGTGTGTGGCTTTTACCGAGACTGCAAGGAACTTCGGTAAAAATCCGTGGTGTAACGACAGAAAAAAGCCCCGAAATCCGGGGCGAAATACGATGTTGCGGCAGGTCGGACAAGCAATGGCTGAAAATGCTCAAAAATCCGAGATGGATTTTAGGGTGTTTTCATGCTCAGCAAGCCAGGCGGGAAACCGCTTTTTTTCCATGACACTGATTCTGGTACAGTCCTTTTCGCCCAGCGCAGCGGTGTTGTAGGCATCGCAGAGCAGGCCGGTATCGTCAGCCATGACGAAGGTGGAGAGGACATCCAGAAGCTGCTTTTCTTCCAGATTGTCGTAGTCACGGATACGCCGGGTGGGAAGGCACTGGTCATAAACCTGCGTAAAGCACACCACACAATCGCTGAAGCGGGGCATGGGATGCTCTTTGGCGTATTGCTCCAATGAGAAGTAGAACGGGTCGAGCAGAAACTCAGTGTTTTGCCTCTGCTTGCGTTTTGGGAGCAGACCAGGCAGGGTGACCTCCAGTACACCGTCCTCATAGACAACCTCAATTCCGTGTACAATACCGGCGGATGTCAGGTAATCGCCTTTGCGGATGGTGGTGCTGGAATATATCAAATGCCGCAGCCTGCAGGCAATTTTCTCTGCCCGCAGGGCGGCATCAGTGGATAAGACTTCATAGTTGTCCGGATAGCGCTGAATATCCGTGGTATCCATCGCGTAAAGAGCATTGCTCAAACGGGATATATCATCAAGAATGCTTCCGATTCGGTGTGAGATGATTTTTCGTTCCAATCAAGTTCCTCCTGTTTTCTTAAAGTAATGCACCTGGCCCGCTGCATCCACGGTGCAGAAACCGGAAATGCCAGGGCAGTCAATGCGGCGAATGTCTTCCGGATTATCGACCAAAATGATGCGGCGTCCACCGCTGCGGTCATCCCGAAGCGCATGGTTGATCAGGGCCTCCTGGCCGGAAGCTGCGTAGACGATTTCGTATAGTTCACCGTTTGCAAAGAAGATAAGCTTGACCGGAAAATCACCGGGAGCATGGTATTCCACCTGCCCGATAAAATCCAAGAGTACCCAGGCAGCCCGTATCAGGGAGTTGTCTGATTTTGCTGCCCAACCAGACGGAAAGTAACCGCCTGTATCAGTTTGAAAAATACGGCCCTGCTTTTGTAGATGGGAGAGCAGGGTCTTGATGATTTCTTCTTTGCCAGGGTGAAAGCAAAGAAGCTGCTGCATATTGAGACCGGGATACATCGTGACGATCCGCAGCAGAGCCGCAGCTTCATTTCCATAGATTTCAGCCCTGGTCTTCATGGGTATCACCTCCAATGGCGTAATATAGGCGTATTCAAGACGCATTAAAATAGGAAGGAAAGCCAGTCAGTGTAAGCCAAAAGATGATCTGGTTGGCAAAACTGGCTTTTAGGCGTAATGCAGACGCAAAGCAGACGCATAGCGGCGTCTGGCAGGAAAGTTGCACATGGGAATCACCTCGCTCTTCAAATTGTTATATCTGCTGTTCGGCAGATGTGGATTGTTCACGGCGTTTTCGCTCTACGATTTCACGCAGCTCGCGGCGGTCGGTAGTAATCAGATCCTTTTCCAGAGGGCTGGCTTTGAATTCCACCATAATATTGTTGTTATTGGTAGAAATCAGACCGTGACCTCTTTCAAAGTGAGTGATCTCCATTGTTTCAGCATCGGACAGGTGCAGGGCTTCCTGTACCCGCTGGGCTTCGTCGTCCTCCAGATTCAGAATGATCTTGGTCTTGGAGTTGTTGATGATGCCCTTACCAAATCTGCCGCCGTCAAGGTCAAAGAAATCGGCAAGATCCTGGCTTGCAAAAATCGAGGCGCCGCCGTAACCGCGTATGGTTTTGGCAATTTCCAAAAGGAAATCGCCAGCCAATCTTACACCAGCAGCACCGGCACCGGATAGAAGCTGCCAGCACTCGTCGATGAAGATGGCTTTTTCTTCTGTACGGTCGGCTTTGGCTCTGTCCCAAACAAAGTCCAGCGCCACAAACATACCTACGGTGAGCAGGTCTCCGGTGAGGGAGGAAATATCCAAAACAGTGTACTTGTTGTCGAGCCGAACATTGGTCTGCTTATTGAAGGTGCTGGCGCTGCCGTTTACCAGACGGTTTAGGATGTGGGCCATGCGCATCGTTTCCTTGGAGGTTTTCAAAATTTCGTACAGGTCACCAAGCACCGGCATTTCACGGTACTGGCCGGGCTGTGCAGGGTCTTCCAAAGAGGCGTTATCATGAGTGATGCCTTTTGTGTTATAGGTACGAACAAGGGCTTCGTCCAAAAGCTGTCGTTCTTCGTGAGACATATCGGGGATCAGCAGACTGAAAAATATGTGGAGCTGCTGGATCTTTGCTGCAAGTTCAGATAACTGAATGCCTGGACCGTCCAGAATTTCATTCACCGAGCGGTCTACCCGCCGAATCTCCATAACATTGATGCAGTGGGGACTGGCCGGTGAAATCTGGATAAAGGAGCCGCCCACATTGGAGCAGGCGCGATGGAATTCATGGCCTTTTAGGGGCGCAACAATGAAAATGGGGATATTTTTCCGCCTCATTCGCAGCGCCATCAACTGCATGGTAAAAGTTTTGCCGGCTCCGCTCGTGCCAAGGATCGACATATTGGCGTTCTTATAGACCGCAGAATTGAAGATGTCCACGATAATAAGGGAGCTGTTGTACTTGTTGACGCCCAGCAGGATACCGTTATCATCACACATCTCATAGGAGGTAAAGGGATAACAGCTTGCCGCACCGCCTGTCAGCAGGTTGCGTTTACCGCGCTCATACAGTTTCTTTTCCATTGCCACCAATGGAAGGGCAGATAAAAACGCCTGTTCCTCCCGAAAATGGCAGGTGCAGGCGTTCATGTCTTGTGAGAGCAGGAGCTTTTTCATTTCGCTGACCTTCCATTCCAAGTCTTCCTCGTTGGAGGCAGTAATGGTAATCAGCAGATTCAAGTAGTAGAAGTCCTCGTTGTTGGCAAGGCCCTCTTTGAGAAAGTACCCGCTTCGGATAGCGCCATCAATGTCATCAAAGTCGGTGTTGGTGTCGCTGGCGTCCTTGATTTTGGAACGGTTGATACGCAGCTGCTGTCCGACTTTCTGGATGATGGTTTCTTTGGGCTGACGGGAGAGGTAACATATCCATATCGATCCCGTCACCGGCATTGACGATAAGACTGAGCCAGCCGGCTGGAACCTGCGTTTTGTAGCCATCAGAGGGCACCAGCAAATAAGCATAATACAGACCGTCAATGCAGATATGGTGACCATGCGTGAAGTCAATGCTTTTTGGCGCACAGAATTCGGTGGCAGGGATATGGTCGATCTCACTGTCGCGCCCTTTGGCAAGGTACTCAGCCACAACCTCCTGTGCCCGGACGGAGAGCGGCTTTACAGCACTTTCATTTCTGCAGAGCAGGTTATAGAGGACATCTACGGTAAACTCATCCCAGTTTTCCGGAACGAGGACCTCGTTACCGCACTGACGGAGGTAGTTGGTAGCAGTATGGACTGCACTTTGCAGGGCATTGATTGCCTCGCCTTCTTCATCAGAGCGCTTGGTGTTGCTCCACGGCTCATATTCAAAAATCAGGAAGAAACGTCGGGTAATTGCCTCACGGGAACCGATCTGCTGAACGAACTGGAGGTAGTCTTCCTGCATGAGCAGACACTGTTCATTGGTCTCCTGTTCCATCTCCTTCCGAACGGTATCCAGATGGCGGTTGATCTCTGCCCGACGTGTCAGTACCTTGATTTGCAGCTTGATGGGGCTGATTTTCAAGTAGGATACAAAGGAATAGATGATGTTCCGCTGTTCCTGGGCGCTGCGCAGCATAAAATTGATGGGTACTACCTCGACGACCTTGACATAGCGGTGGTCCTTCGTGTAGATGATGCCGTTTTCAATTTTGGAAATCGGCAGATAATCTGCTACCGGGTTAAGGCAGGCGGGCTTCGGCTCCTGGGTGCGGATAGGGCGTTTTACTTTGCGCTCCTTGGAGACCTTCTTTTTTTGCTTGGCGGCTTTCTTCTCCTTGGCAGGCTTCTGCTTTTTCACAGGACGGAGTTTTTGGCGGATCTCGTAGCTACGAACTTCATCAAACTCCGCTGGGAAATCCTCTCTGCCGGAGCGCCGTGACCGTCTGGGAGCCTTGTCGGGCTTGTGTACCTTCTTTTTAATATGCTTGCCGCCATGCTCTGCCGCCGGAACCGCATCTTCTGCGCTGTTACCGCCTATAATGCGGCGGTTTCGCAGGTACTTTATGAAAATCAGCAGAAAAGAGGAAAGGCTCTCACCGGAAATTCCGATAAGCGCCACCAATGCTGCTGGCAGTGCGGTCAGGCACAAAGCGATGATACGGGCAGTCAGGCTAAGAGGGAGCAATGAAAAAACCGGCACACCAATGGCAAATGCCAGGATGCCGGCTTCAATCACATTTCGGGCTTTGAACATACCACCGAAGAAGGTGCCTGACTCGATGAAATTCGGTGGTATTATGTAGGTATCTCGGTCGATTTTATGATTCATGATTAACCTCGTTTCCGAAGCCGGGCGGGCACATCAGCCGATAATCCAGAACGGACCGCCAGCTCCAGCGCGCCGGCTGGCCTCATTTAAGATAATGGACAGATCCCAGAGCTGTTCGCTCCGTGTGTAACTGGCAGGGTCAGCCACCATGATCTTGCCGTCTTTTACGCCACGCAGGACAATGAAGTGACCGGATGAGGTAAAGTGGCCTTCAGACATGATTGCTACTACCAGTTTACCATTAGCCAGTGCGTCTGTGATGCGCTGTGGTTCCGCAGTGGTACAGCCGGAAACCGGAAGCCCCCATTCCCCAGCGGCGGCAGGTATCAGTGCATGGTAAGAACCACTGCTTTTACACCAGTAGCCGTTGTTGTAAGACCACTCGGCCATCTCCACAGGATCAACCATATCGTCTGTCAGAGAGGACACCACGATTGCCATAGCGGTAGGGCCGCAGCCATAACCGCCAATATTGTCCGTGCCATAGGCTTTACCGGCATAGCGTTCATCCAGCTGATTGTAGTAAACAACAGGTGTGATCCCATCGGTGAAAGTAACATCGCCCAGAGAGGTGATGCTGTTTCCGGTCCACGCTTCCAGATTCTGCAGCAGACCATCGCCCAAGAACAGGCTTAGGTTGGAGGCATAATCGGCTGCAAGCTCCTTTTGGTCATCGGTAAGCTGGAATACAACATCAGAAAAATAGGACTCACCGTTGTAACGGACAGTATAGACCATCCATGTTTCTGGCTCTGTTGTTTCTTCCCCAGTCTCCGGATCGGTCACGGTGCTCTCACGAATCTCTTGCTTGCTGGTGTAGGAATATAGATGCTGCTTGTTTTCCCGCAGGGTGGCGGCAAGGTCATTTAGAGAAATGCTTTCAAAATCCTTGTCTTTGGCTGCACAATACTGAGAAATAAACAGGTTGGCGTTATAAATAGGCCCGCCGGAATAAGCATTTTTGACCTCCATATGGTCGGCTCCCGATGCCGCAAAGTCAGCTTCGATCCGGGCAAGTACATCATCCAGTGCCTCGCCCAAGATGCCGTTGAGGGTAAAGGTGATCTCGTTGGCGTTCTCAATAATCGCTGTTTCGCTATTCAAAATCGGAATTTCGGGGTCAGATGGCGAAAAGGCATTGGTCAGTCCGCCGAAAATAAGACCGGGGAGCATGAGAACAAATAATACCGGCAGCATAAGCAGGGCAATGACTGCCACAATGATTTTTCCGATATGCTTCCGACCTGCCCACACTGCGCCTGCAACTGCACCGTAAGGACCGCCTGCGGCAGCGCCTTTGGCAGCGGAGGAAATAGCTTTTCCGGTTTTGATTGCACCGCGGATGGTATGCGCTGCGGAGGCGCCGGTCTCCACAGCTTCGGAAAAACCGCTTTTCTGATCTTCTGGCATTTATATCTTGTCCTTTCTCCTCGGGGCTGGAGGCAGCTTTTTGACAATGGACTCGTTGAAGGCGATAGAACCGTCAGGGGCCATATAGGGCGATTTGTCAACAGCATCCACAGCGTACTGCTTATACCATGCTGTACCATCCACGGCATGAACGGTGGTGTACTGGCCTTCCGGGGCAACATATTGGTCTGCGTGGTACATACCAAAGGAGATGCCTTCGGGATGTTCCGCAGTTACTTCTGTACCGGTGATGCGGCCGCCGCCGATTTCGACATTCTGGAAGGTCGGAACATTTTCAGCTCCGGATTCCAGTGCCGCGTATCCCATGTAAGAGTGCAGGGCTTCGGCGGCTTTTTCACCGGAAATGGAACCCATTTGGCTGATACTGCCAGTGGCTACGCTGCCGATTACATTGTTGGCAAAATTGCCGCCCTTACTGACGGAAGAAGCGTACATATGGCCGCCGATCCCTCCGGCTGCAGCATCGCCTAAAAGACTGCCAAGACCGGAGGGCTTGGAGCCGGGAGTTGTGGTGGCTGTTTTGATGGCGCTGTTTGTGACTTTTCGGCTCACCACTCCAGCAAGACCGCCGCTGGCAAACCCTGCTCCAAAGCCGCCGCTGCCTTTACCACCGTTTGCGTTGACATTGGTGGAACTGCTGTTCCTCCCGCCGCCAAAGTGGTGACTGGAAAAGTTCTTGATGCCGCCGATGCCTCTGGCAGCAATCATAGCCTCAGCCAACATGCTGCCGCCGGTATGTCCTACATTGACACCCAGGCTGGAGAGGAAAGAATCGATTTTCTGACCGACTTTGAGAAAGCCGATAGCACAGAGAAACCAGATAAACACATTGCCGGAAACGGCTTCTTTTCCCACAGCGTCTACCTGAGCCTGCACATCGCTTTCGGAGATAGCGGCAAAAGCCGGCTGGCAGAGCAGGCAGGAGAGAATTGCGACTGTAAAGGCCGCAAATAAAAATTTTTTGAGTTTCTTCAAGGATAAGACCTCCTTATAACGAAAGCGGGTTCGCAAGGAAGGACCCCACCATGCTTGTGAACAGGCGCAGGCACCAGGCGTTCATGACCAATAGGAAAATTTGACCGCCAAGCATCCGGCACCAGGATTTCCAGATGTTTGCTGTGGTCTGGCTGGCGCCCATAGAAAAAGCCACAGGAGCCGTGAGACCAGTACACCGAGCAGCACATACCGTTCGGCTGCCTCGAACAGAAGTTTTAGGTAGTTCAGGCCAGGATGAGAACCAAAATCAAGGTAATCAGTGCCACAGCCCCATTGGCACAACACCGATGATGACCAGCATCACGGAATTGAAGTCTGCAAAGCTTAATGCAGGAAGGTCGGACTCCATGATCAGTGGTAGGGGTGCCGCCGATGGTAGAACAATATTGACGATTTCATCTGAAAAAGCGTCAGCAGATAAAAATAACGGAACGGATACTCAGCTTTACCGGGTCTTCTGCTTCCACACCTGCGCCAAGACCGAAGTTTTTGAATAACTGCCAGACCCAGTTGAGCAGGATGATCCCGATTGCCAGAGCCACGAAACAGAGTACATAGTCTCTGCTGCGGGAAAATAACGCAGAAATACAGCCATATCACAGCCCAGCGCACCCAAAACCGATGTGGTCACCAGATCAAGACCGGCCATTACCTGTTCTGCGATCCATTCCACTATGCCGTCTAAAATGCCCATAAATGCAAGCCTCCTTTCCGGCGAGCAGTCAGACGGTCAATCAGCCTGTCCATTGTCCGCCACTAAAGAGCGGCGTCACATACGCCATGATAAAGCCCAAGCCATTGAGGATAGCCCAGGTGATACAGATTCGTTTGAGCCAGGCGCGGCTTTCATCCACCGTCCGTCCGGAACGGGAGAAGTTCATGAGCAGCAAGGCTACCGAAGCAGTGACGATGGCGGCGATAGTGGAGATGGCAAGGATTTGGGTGTATACATCCTGCATGATCTCTTTGGCCTTGGTCCATACATCTGTTGCCGCATAAGCCGGCTGGCAGAATATCATGGACATCATCACACACAGGAAGGCGCTGTAAGCCACTTTGGGCAGCGAAAGCCTGCGCTTGGACTGGGTATCCGGCTCCTGAAGCTGCGGAGTTTGAGGGGTTTTCGTTTTCTTCAATTTGCGATCCTCCA
>SCPP01000280.1_pt1 | contig 22532 bp, 50 predicted proteins | sample 6106811 | NCBI WGS metagenome assembly SCPP01 (sample SAMN10720449, study PRJNA508395) | human gut metagenome | isolation source: Participant 2 stool, 15 month | host: Homo sapiens | collected 2018
AATTGCTTCATCTAAAATTTCAGGTTGTTCCCCTTCTTCACATGGTTTATGTACATTACCATATAAAGCTGTATGCATCCCTTTGCATGCACAATTTTTTTTCCGTGAGGAGATGTAAATACTCGGTCTGCAATTACTCTGGCATGTTCGCCGGAAATACGAATCATACCTACACCGCCTGCCCCTGTGCCGTAGAGATTGCCGCAATGGTAGTTCCAATTTTCTTTTGTTTTAATGGCATTTGTTCCATAATAAACATCCTTTTTTCATAAAGTTGGGAAACCATTTATGGTACCAACTTTTAGAACGTACCTTTTAGGACGTCATGGTATAAAATAATTGTACTTTATCTAATTATGTCTAGGTGTAGTGTCATCATATTTTTGTTTTTTGCATACGGATTTTCCTTTATTATGATAACGTTTTTAGGAAAAATACGCTCTCCGCCTTCGGGTCCAATAATAATGGCGATTCAAATCTTCTCCTTCAGACCAAGATTTTGCACCTTCTACACCTTGTACTGCCGCATGAATTATCCTTCTTTCATAAGGATTCATAGGTTCCAACGCATAATTTCTGCCTGTTTAAAGATTTGTTTGCCATTTTGGTACCCAAAATAGTAAGTGTTTCGCGTCTTTTTCTCTGTAATTACCAATATCAATGGTAATTCTGTAATAACTGTCTTCCAATTGATTCGCAATTAATCCTGATAAATACTGAAGTGCATCCAGTGTTTCACCTCTATGGCCAATCATATATCCCATATCGCCGCCGGAAACACACACATAGCACCGCCTTCTTCTTCCTGAATCGTAACTGTTACATTTTCATTTCCCATTTGTTCTAATATATTCAGCAAGTAGTCAGCCGCAACTTGAGCAGGACTCTCTTTACAAAAACCCTAACTTTAGCAGGATTTCCAAAAATACCTTATGTTTTTTCGTAGGCATTTCAATTACTTCAAAATTATCACCACAAGATTCAATTCCTAATTCTGAACATGCATTTTGAATTGCCTGTTCAACGGTTTCACCTGTTGCAATTGCTTCTCTGAACACAGTATCACCTCCAAAACGCGCAATGATATACTATTTTTTCTTTTTATTTGATTTCTGTTTTGCTCTGATTCGCTTTTATCAAATAATTTTTCCGTTGCTCAACTGGAATTTCTACAACACTTGCTTCTACCAATTCCATTTTGCTATATGCCGCGCTTCTGCTTTTGCTGCCATATGACCTGAACTGAAGAAATAGTTAATAATTACAGTTTGTGCAAACATAGTTACGGTGTTGCAAATCCAGTAGAAACCGATTGCACCGGGCATAGTCCATGCAAGCAGTAAATAAAGGCAATATAAACATAACTACTTTCATACAGCCTTTTGGCCTTTCATTGCTTCGTTTGTCAGCATCATAAATACTTGAGAGCCGATAGACGCCAATAAACAAATGAGAGGAATTAGGAACAGCATAGAAGACCAAGGAGATGCAGAAGGTGTTCCCAACAAATCTAAACCTAAGAAATTAAACTCTGACTGAAATGATGTACTTTATCATAATCTGCGCCAAGAATATCTTTCAAATATGGGGATAATTCATCAAAATGTCTAATAATGCTCATTTCACTGAATCGTCCGCCTATATTCATACTTGCACCAGGAATTTGGTTCAGCAGATTTGTTGCATTTGCAATCAGTTCACTAGATAAATGAAGCGCATTTTGTAAAGGATTTAAAATCGTATAATAAAGACCAATCATAAGTGGAAATGGCAAAGAGTAGTCAAACGCCGCCTGGCTTTGCGCCTTCTTTGGCATACAGCTTTTGTATTTCTTCCTGATATTTTCTTTTATCATTTGCATACTTTTGACAATTCCTTTGTTTTCAGCAATTCTTGAGGTAACTGCCATGGACTTTGCTGTTTGACAGAAAGCGGAAATAGAATCACCTTAAATAAAATTGTAAATAAGATAATTGCTACACCGTAATTTCCTACAATATAGTAAAAGAACCATAGAATATAACCGAGAATGCTGCCAAAGAAATTAAATATAGCGTCCATTGCATTACTCCTCTATGTGTTTATGCTTTTCCTTTTTTCAGGAACAGGATCATAACCGCCCTGCTAAAAGGATTACACCGTAATATACGGTAAATTGCCATAAAAAACCTTTGAAGCTCAAATCTTTCTATTGCTTCAATTGCATAATTAGAACAAGTAGGATAATATTTACAACAAGGTGCCTTTAATGGTGAAATACTTAATTGATAAAATTTCACAAGCTTAATTAGCAGACGTTTCATTTTAAAACCCCCGCCTCCTTTAGCTTTCCTCATAGACCGTTGTACTTCAGGACATTTTACAAAGGGTGTTTTGCTCTTGCAACAAAAACAAAATCATAACCGTCTTTGATATCTACTGCCAAATGGCGAACAGACTCCCTTATTAATCTACGGGCTCTATTACGCTGAACAGCATTTCCTATTTTTGCTAGTAGTAATACCAACTCCTAATTTGCTTTACAACGATTTTTTAGAAACATAAGTAATTACAGACGAAGATACATAAGATTTTCCTTTTGCATAAATTCGTCTAAAATCCTTATTCTCATTTAGCGGCACAAACTTGTCCATAACAAATCATTCCAATTGTAAAATAAAAAGAAAGGCCACAGTGCAGTGGCCTTCTTACCTCTTAGTAGGACAAGCGCTTTCTGCCCTTGGCTCTACGACGCCAACACCTACGGCCGTTGCGATCAGACATTCTTTTTCTAAAACCGTGCTCCTTTTCTGTGGAGCTTTTAGGCTGATATGTTCTCAGCATCCAAAACCCTCCTTTCGGGTATAAACCTTGCAATTTAGCATTATATCGTACCTTCTGGTAGTCTGTCAACCGGAAAGCTGCTATTTTAATGAAAAAACTTTTAAAAATATACAATAATTGTTTTAACCTTATTTATGTAAGATTTAGCTCATTTAATATACCATAAAATCAAAAATAAAGTAAAAGAGCTATAATTTTTATTTTGGGTAAAAAAAAAAATGAAATAATATTTGCATAAAACCTATTCTATTTTCATATATAGGAAAAGAGAAAAAACAAAATAATTTGAAATAAACTGTATTTTATGATAATATAAATTGAGATATACCCAAAATAAAAATATATATTTTCATAGCAGATTTTTTAGTTTTTACATATATACTGGCTTGGAGGTAATCATGGAAACCTTTATTGAGGCATGGAATTTAATTTTTGATTATTTAAAAAATCAAATTCGAGATTCCATATAAAACTTGGATTGGTAGAATTGAACCTGTTAATTTAGATTTTCCAGGTTTCTGTGGTACTGAAAGTACCAACTCCTTTCACAGAGACATTATTATGAAATCTTACCAAAACAATTTAAAGAAGCATTCAATAATGTATTGGGGTCAGAATTCCAAATTGATATTTTAACAGAAGATCAAATGGAACTACAGGAAGAAATAAAAGAAGAAACGAAAAAAAGTGAAGATTATGAATTTACATTTGAAACATTTATTGTAGGTCCATCCAACAAATTTGCTCATGCAGCTGCTATGGCAGTAGCAACAAAACCTGCACAGTACTTTATAATCCACTTTTCATTTACGGAAATTCGGACTTGGAAAAACCCACTTATTATACGCAATTTGTAATGAAATTGAGAAAAATAATCCAAATATCAATATTGTTTATATTAAGGGTGACGAATTTACCAATGAATTGATTGAAGCAATTCGCCGGGGTACTACAGCGGAATTTCGTCAAAATATAGAAAATCTGACGTTTTACTGGTGGACGATATTCAGTTTATCGCAGGTAAAGAATCTACACAGGAAGAATTTTTCCATACATTTAATACATTATATGAAGCAAAAAAACAAATTGTATTAACATCCGACCGTCCTCCAAAGGATATTGCAGCTTTGGAAGAACGTCTTTTAACACGTTTTGAATGGGGGTTAACTGCAGATGTTCAGCCTCCTGATTTTGAAACCCGTATTGCAATTATTAAAAGAAAAGCAGAATTACTAGAATTTCATTTACCTGATCAAGTTGCGGAATATATTGCAAACAAATTAAAAATAATATACGTCAACTGGAAGGTGCTGTTAAAAAGTTCAAGCTTACTGTTTATTGGACGGAGCGCCCCCAGTATTAAAACTGCACAGGCAGCTATCAGCGATATTATCAATAATGATCAGCCTGCACCAATGACCATTGAAAAATTATTGAAGAGGTAGCACGCACCTTTGGTACAACCTCAGAGGATATTCGTTCTTCTAAACGTTCTTCTAATATTTCAAATGCACGTCAAGTTGCAATTTATATTGTAAGAGAAATTACACAACTTCCTTATGATGCTATTGGAAAAGAATTTGGAGGCAGAGATCATTCTACAGTGGTATATGCAATGCAGCAAATTGATAAAAAAATCCAAAAAGATCCAAAAATAAAAGCAACTGTTGATGATATTATTAAAACATTCGTGATAGATGATAAATCTATCATTTCTCTTTCTTATTTATTATTCCTTTTAGCAAGTTGAATTTTCAACATTCCACAAAATTTTATGGAATTCAAAAAATTCACTCACAAAACTTTAACTTGTTTTCAACATTCCCCACAGAGTTTTCAACATATTGTTTAAAACCAAAATTCACTTATTTTTATTCACAAATATTAAACAGTCCTTTCACTGCATAAATATACATGCAAAACAAGGTAGATACTGGGCTTTTCCTGTCTTTCAACTTATAAGCCCCTCTACTACTGATTCTAAATATTAATATATATTTCTATCTATATTAGAACAAAAGGTGGTACTATGAAACTTTCTTGCAACAAACAGGTTTTAGTAGAAGCAGTCTCTATTATTCAACGAGCAGTTTCCACAAAATCCTCTATACCTGCTCTTGAAGGTATTTTTAATTAAAACAACAGATCAAGGAATTGAACTATGCGGCTATAATTTAGAGCTGGGTATGAAAACAACTATCAAAGCAAATATTCCAGAACCCGGAAAAGCAGTATTAAGCGCAAAATTATTTGGTGAAATTGTTCGTCGGTTACCAGCAGATGATGTTCATCTAACAACAGATGAATCTAATATTACTGTAATTCAAAGCGGACCAAGTGAATTTTCATTGGTAGGTATACCTGCAGAGAATATCCGGAATTACCTGCAATTCCGGAAGATGATTCTATTGAAATTACACATAGTCTGCTAAAAGTATGATTAAACAAACTATTTATGCAGTAGCAGATAACGATTCCAGACCAATTCACACAGGTACTTTATTTGAATTAAAGAAAAATCAAATTAATTTAGTATCTGTTGACGGTTATCGTTTGGCTTATCGAGAAGAATCCATTCAAAATGATTTGGAAATTAGTTTTGTTGTTCCGGGAAAACATTGTCAGAAATTCTAAAATTATTGAACGATGACGATACAAAAGTCAATATTCATATTGGCAGACGTCATATTATGTTCCAAATTAATGGCTATTTCATTACTTCGTTTATTGGAGGCCAATTTTTGGATTATCACTCTGCAATTCTAAAAATCATAATACAAGTAATCGTTCAAACGCGCATTATTGATAGTATTGAACGTGTTTGTCTTTTAATTATGGACAGATTAAAAAGTCCAATTCGCTGTGTGATTGAAGAAGATGAAATTAAACTCTCTTTGTTCTACACCAATTGGACGTGCAAATGACCAATTAGAAGTAAAACTGGAAGGAGATCCATTAGAAATTGGTTTTAACAGCCGCTTTTACTAGATGCATTGAGAACGCGGAAGGTGATGAAATCAGAATTTTATTCAGCGGTCAAACAAGTCCTATGATTGTAACGTCCAAAAGAAGGAAATTCCTTCTTGTTCCTTGTATTACCTGTTCGTTTAAAATCTGAATAATATTGATATGAAAAGAGAAATGGGTGGCTGAAAGGAAAGGCGACTTACGAAATGGAAAATATAAAAATAAAATTGATACCGAATTTATTCGATTGGATGCTCTTTTAAAATTCGGAGGCGCTCTTAGTACCGGCGGACAAGCAAAATTAGTAATTCAAGACGGGCTTGTAAAAGTAAACGGAGAAATTTGTACCATGCGAGGTAAAAGATGAGACCTGGTGATGTTGCAGAATATGAGCATGTACTTTATGAGGTTTGTTCATCTTGATTATAAAAGAAATAGAAATTTCTAATTATCGAAATCTTTCTCATGTTATATTAAAGCCCATACCTCAAATTAATGTTATTTACGGACAAAATGCACAAGGAAAACCAATTTATTGGAATCAATGTGGATTTTACCGGTGGACATTCATTTAGAGGACAAAGACAGAGTTAATTGCGTTGGTAAGACTACTTTTGAAATGAATATGAATTTTACGAAGAAAGAGAACAATACGCAAAAATCAACATGACGAACGGAAGAAGTGTTACAATAAATGATATACCAAAATCAGCTTCTTGGTAGGAAAATTTTGTGCTGTTGTGTTTTCTCCTCAGCATTTATCACTTGTAAAAGAGGGTCCTTCCAATCGTAGAAATTTTATTGACGGAAGTTTATGTCAAAGTAAGCCTGCTTATGCAAAATTATTGATGCACTATAATAGAACATTATCTCAAAGAAATATGTTATTAAAAGAAATTACAAAACATCCCGAATTAAAAGATACACTTGAAATTTGGGATGAAAAGCTTGTAAAGTTTGGTGTTTCGATTATAAAAGAACGTTTTTCCTATTTAGAACGTTTACAGCCATTGTAGAAGAAATTTATCATTGAATTTCTTCCAAAAAGAACATTTTCACTCAAATATGATTCTTCTTTTAAAAAGAGGGACAAACAGAGATAGAAACTTGTTTTTGAAAAATTAAGAGCATCCCGAAAGTCAGATTTTATGGTTGATATACAACTGTTGGACCCCTCATAGAGATGATATTTTTTTATATCAATGAAATTTCAGCAAGATCTTTGGTTCACAAGGTCAACAGCGTTCTGTAGCCTTGCATTAAAATTGGCCGAATCTAAAGTAATGGAGTCTAGGAGATAAACCTGTTATGTTTTTAGATGATGTTATGAGTGAGTTGGATGAAAATAGACAGGATTATATTTTAAATCATTTAAAAGACCAACAAGTTTTTATTACTTGTTGTGATCCGAATTACAATTCATCAATTAAAACAAGGTGCTTTATTTAAAATTCATCAGGGTGAACTGATAGAACAAAAAATATTAAAATCATAAAAAAGGTCAAGAGGCAGCTTTATGTATTTACATTTAGGACGAGATACAGTTGTAAAAATGAGTGAAGTTGTTGGAATTTTGACCTTGAAACATCTACTATTTCAAAATTACAAGAGAATTTTTGGCAAAATCTGAAAAATCGGGAAAAGTGATTAATGTTTCAATGGAAATGCCAAAATTTTATATTATGTAAAGATCATAAAGAAAATACCATCGCTTATATTTCTCAAATATCTTCTTCTACTTTTATTAAAAAGAACAAGTATATGAACGATATTTCAAATGTATAAACTGTATGATTAAGACAGAGAAAGGACGGATGGAATGAGTAATGAAAATCAAAACAAAAAGTAGATTATCAAGATTTATTTAATTCTTTGGTAAAAGAAATGAGAATAAAGAACTATAGCAGAAAAACAAAGCCACAAATGAAACGTAAACAAAAAATACAGAAAACGTAGCTTCTGTTTCAAAGTCTGAACCAGAATTAAATAAACAACATTTCTAATGAAAATTACATCATAGTTATGATCAAAATAATCAAAGAATGCACGTTCCGCAGGTAGCCTTCCGCGCGGAAGTATTTATTTCACTTGGATGCTGAAAAATAAGGGAGATTATTTTTGTCCGGAATGTGGCAATAGATCTGCAGTAGTAATAGATAAAGTTGTTATACCAATGGCAATTACAGCTGTTGCAATTAGTCTGATATTAGTTTTGATTTTACTTTTAGTCGATATGCATATTTGGTCCATTATATTAATCTTTATTCCATTTTAGTCTTTTTTTCGCATTTGTCTTTTGGTTCGTTTCAAACGAATTGCTCCTGCAAAACGTAAAAGAAACCTGTTCAAGATGATATGCAGAATACACGTGTCATTTAATGTTCTGATTTTGTTTTACCGAAAGGAGAAATTTATTTATGAAACAAGCTCCATTAGCACTTCCTGTTTGTCCATATTGTGGTCAACATTTTAGTTATAAAGAAGTGATGAAAAGCAAAGGGCAAGAAGATGTTCAATGTCCAAAATGTAAGCAGAAGTTTAAAGTGACGTTGGAAACACCTTTTAGTATTTTAATTGCCACAGTGGTAATTATTGTACTTTTGGTGAACGTCTGTTTGTATATTTTAAGCCGGATATCAACTTTTTATATATGGCAGGGGTTATGTTAGTTGGTATTATTGCTGTTATTGTTATGATTCCGCTTGTTATACGATATGTAAAACCGGAAAATATGAAATATTCTACCAGAACAACAAGATTTAAAAAATAAAAATACATTTTGTATAAAAATGGAGGGTTAAACTTGGAGTTTACTGAAATGAATCAGCCTGCTGAAAATTATGAAGCGGACCAGATACAAGTTTTAGAAGGATTAGAAGCAGTACGTAAAGACCGGGTATGTACATAGGTTCGACAGGTCCCCGCGGTCTGCATCATCTTGTTTATGAAATTGTAGATAATGGTATTGACGAAGCTTTAGCAGGATTTTGTGATAAAATTGAAGTAAAAATATTGCCTGATAATATTATTTGTGTTATTGATAACGGCCGTGGTATTCCTGTAGGAAAACATCCTAAAATGGGAATTCCTGCTGCAACCGTTGTGTATACAGTACCACATGCAGGTGGTAAATTTGGCGGTGGCGGTTATAAAGTTTCCGGTGGTTTGCATGGTGTAGGTGCCTCTGTAGTAAATGCACTTTCAGAATGGCTGGAAATTGAAATTTATAAAGACGGCGATATTTATACTCAAAGATTCGAGCGCGGCAATATTAAAACAAATTTGGAAATTGTAGGAAAACAGAGAAACCGGTACACTGGTACGATTTAAACCGGATGCGGAGATTTTTAAAGAAACAACAGAATTTGATTTTGAAATATTAAAACTCGTCTGCGCGAACAAGCATTTTAAATGCCGGTATTCATATTCAAATCAGCGATGAAAGAGATCCGGATAATATCATATGTGAAAATTTCTGTTATGAAGGCGGAATTAGCAGCTTTGTAGAGTATTTAAATAAAAGAAAGCAGTTGAATTGGTACATCCGGATATTATTCATTTTCTACAGTTACAGATGACGACCAAGCAACAGCAGAAGTTGCAATGCAGTATAACGACAGTTATAATGAATTGATTTTATCCTTGCTAACAATATTCATACTACAGACGGCGGTACCCATGAAGAAGGTTTTAAGCGTAGTTTGACCCGTGTTATGAATGATTACGCCAGAAAATATAATTTGCTGAAAGACAGCGACAAAATCTGACAGGAGATGACGTCAGGGAAGGTTTGACTGTTGTTATCAGTATTAAAGTAAAAGATGCACAATTTGAGGGACAAACAAAATCAAAATTGGGTAATACAGAAATAAGCGGGCTTGTCAGCAATATGGTGAATGACAAACTTTCAACTTATTTGGAAGAAAATCCTGCAACTGCCCGTGCTATTTTGATAAAGCTTTAGCAGCTTCCCGTGCCAGAGAAGCTGCTAGAAAAGCAAAAGATATGGTTCGGCGTAAATCCGCTTTGGAATCTGCAGCACTTCCGGGAAAATTGGCAGACTGTCAGTCAAAAAATCCGGAAGAATCTGAACTCTATATTGTAGAGGGTGACTCTGCGGGAGGTTCCGCAAAAGGCGGAAGAGATAGAAGAATTCAGGCTATTTTACCGCTTTGGGGTAAAATGCTGAACGTTGAAAAGCAAGGCTTGATAAAGTATACGGAAACGAAAAATTAATGCCGGTTGTAACTGCTTTGGGCTGCGGCATTGGTGAAGAATTTGATTTGGAAAAACTTCGTTACGGAAAAGTAATTATTATGGCCGATGCTGACGTTGACGGTTCTCACATTCGTACTTTGCTGCTTACATTTTCTTCCGTTTTATGCGTCCATTGATTGAAAACGGAAATATTTATATTGCTCAGCCGCCATTATATCGTTTAACAAAAGGTAAAACACATTATTATGCTTATTCCGACCAAGAAAGAGATAAAATAATGAAGGAACTTGGTGGTAATTTAGACATTCAGCGTTATAAAGGTCTTGGTGAAATGGACTCAGAACAATTATGGGAAACTACTATGAATCAAAACTCGTATTATGCTGCGTGTAGAAATGGAAGATGCCGCAATGGCAGATGAAATTTTTACAATTTTAATGGGTGACAAAGTAGAGCCAAGAAGAGAATTTATTGAACGTAATGCAAAATATGTACAAAATTTAGATGTATAATTTTAATAGAAAGGTATGGTAATAGGAAATGAATAAAGGTGACACTCCACCTCGAAGTATCCAAGATGAGGAAGAATATTTGCAAGAAGAAGCAGATATCAAAGAAGTGGAAGAAGAATTGGAAGATGGAGTAATAGAAATAGAGTGGGACGGTTCAGAAGCAGAATTGGTTCCTGATGAAGATGCAGAAGAATTTGAAGATAATTTTGCAGGTATTAAATTAAATTATGTTTTAAAAGAAGATGAAATTTACGATGCACTGCGTTCTTCAAAAGTTATAAAAGTGCGCAAAAAGATTGATTGCTGAAAGTATAATTTCTTGCATTATGTCAGGTGTCTTTTGCTATGTTTGCAATCCAAATGAATTGGTTAACATTAATTTTGCAATATTGTGTCTTGTATTGGCAGCTGTAATATGGCCGGCAGCTTGGTACAATATTAAAAAAATGAAAAAGATTAACCAGCGGAGAAGAAGTACAAATGGAAATTTATCCTTCCTTAATTGAAATGGGTAAGGCAGAGCAAAGTGGATTATTCCATTGGATGGTACGGTAAAATGTCGCAAAACCAACCATTTATTTGTATTGCAGACAGATTCGACTCATATTACTATTTTGCCAATGCGTTGCATTGAACCCTCTTTTACCAGATGTGGAAGCTATTATTTTATCCGGTACCATACAAGCTGCATAAGAGGGGAGTTTATTTTGAGAACAGAAGACAACACTCCCGAGTTGGAATTTGATCCTTAGCAGTAGAGAGGAATTCTTTTGCAGATGCTTATTTTATTGCTCACAGTACCATTTCTCCAATTCATTTGCCTATTGTAAAGGCAGGAATTTGTATATCTTTAGCAGTTTTATCAGCGTCTGTATTGCCGCTTTATCATACATTCTTTTCCGGCATTGTTATGCCGACAATTTGCCATTTGTTTTATTCTTCTGGCTCTCTTTTTATGATTGCTTGGCCGAGTATTATAAAAGGACGCGGTGCAAAATTTTTGATTCCAACCAGATGATGGCTCTAACTTTTCAGTTGCCTTTTTCAAAAGTTTTTGAAATACAAAACGAAAAGAAATTATTAGAATATTGGACAGAAGTAGACCGTAGTTTGGAAACAAAAATATGTTTATTATTTTAGGCGGTGAGCAACGTCCTCTTCTTTTAATTGAGAAAAAAATCTTTCAAATGAGCAACAGAATAAACTATCCTCTTTTTAGAAAAGGTATTGATATTTAAACATAAAAGTAAAATAATTTTCCACAATTTTTAAAAGTTGTGGAAAAAGGAAGGATAAACCTATATGGAGCAAAAGCAGGTTATAGCAAATTATCTTGTAACAAAAGATGATTTGTATCAGTTTACAATTGCTGCAATCAAAGATCAAGATAATAAAATAGAACGATGGTGTTGTCGTTTGATTGGACTTGCTATGGTAATATTCGGTCTGATAGGGGCTATCTTTCTTACAACTTCTGTTTTCAAAGAATCATTTATCTGTTGATTGTTTTGCAGGTTTGGCAGTTGGTTTATATTACGATACATTACATCCTTACTTGATGAGGAAGCAAATAAACGTCTATGTAAATAAGGAAAAGTGTCAGTCAGAACTATTGTTTTATGAAACAGAGATGAAATTTGACTTAGAAAATTATAAAGCTACCGTGCCGTATCACATGCTTTATGAAGTAGTAGAAACAAATAAAATTTATATAATAAAATAGGAATCGACCAAGTAAAATATTTACCAAAACGTGCAATTACTCCGGAAGATTGTACTTTTATAAACCATTGTTTAGAAACACAGATAAAAGAAAAATTTAAGCGAGAAGGTGTCCGATAAATGGAAGAAAATCAAGAACTACAAGCACAGGAAAAATTATAAATGTTGATATTGAACGTGAAATGAAAAAAGTCTTTTTGGACTATTCCATGTCAGTTATTGTTTCCGCGCGTTGCCGGATGTTCGAGATGGACTAAAACCGGTTCACAGAAGAATTCTATATACCATGTTTGAAAATAATTTGTATCCGGACAAAGCTTACCGTAAATGTGCTGATACAGTTGGTTCTGTATTGGGTAGATACCATCCGCATGGTGATGCCTCTGTTTATGATGCATTGGTACGTTTGGCACAAGATTTTTCTATGCGTTATATGCTTGTGGACGGACACGGAAACTTTGGTTCTGTTGATGGAGACTCCTGCTGCTTATCGTTATACAGAAGCAAGAATGAGCAAAACATCCATGGAAATGGTAGCGGATATTGAAAAAGAAACAGTAGATTTCCGTTCTAACTACGATGACCGTTTGCAGGAACCTGACGTTTTGCCATCACGATTTCAAACTTGTTGGTAAACGGTTCTACCGGTATTGCTGTTGGTATGGCAACCAATATTCTCCTCATAATATGGGAGGTTATAGATGGAATGTGTGCCATGATTGATAATCCGGAATTTCTTTGGAAGGTTTAATGGAACATATTAAAGGCCCCGATTCCAACAGGTGGCATTATTATGGGACGCAGCGGTATTCGTTCTGCTTATGCTACAGGAAGAGGAAAAGTTATTGTTCGTGCACGTGCGGAAATTGTAGAAGAAAAATGGCCGCTTTAAAATTATCGTATCAGAGTTACCGTATCAGGTAAACAAAGCAAGACTGATTGAAAATATTGCAGATTTGGTAAAGAAAAGAGAAGGGATTTCCAATGTAGAAGACCATTCTGACAGAAATGGTATGCATATGGTAATTGATATCAAACGTGATGCTTCTCCGCAAATTGTATTGAATCAGTTGTATTCTTTTACACAAATGCAAACAACATTTGGTGTAATAATGTTGGCCATTGTAAAATGGAGAACCCAAAACGCATTGGCTGAAATGCTTAGTGAGATATATTAAATTTCAAAAGATGTTGTAACAAGACGTACTCGCTTTTGATTTAAAAGAAGAACGTGCACATATTGGAAGGTTGCGTGTTACGATTTTATTGATGAAGTAATTGCGATTTTGCGCAGTGCAAAATCTATTCCGGAAGGTAAAGCAACCTTAATGGAACGTTTTGGATTAGATGATATACAAGCAATGCAATTGTTCAAATGCGTTTGGGACAGTTAACCGGTCTGGAACGTCAAAATAAGAAGATGAATTGGCTGCTTTGGGTATTAAAATTGCAGATTTTAGAGAAATTTTGGAAAATGAATCACGTTTATTAGAACTTGTAAAAGATGAAGCAATAGCTGTAAAAGCTAAATTTAATGATGAACGCCGTACAGAAATTGCTGCAGTCAGCGGTGAAGTAGATATTGAAGATTTAATACCTATGGAAGAATGTATCTTTACAATGACCAATTTTGGTTGTAAAACGTCAAAAATGGATACTTACAAAACCCAGAATCGTGGTGGAGAGGAATACAGGTATGACTACCCGTGATGAAGATGTGCCGACAGAAATGTTTGTAATTAACAGCCATGATTATGTGATGTTCTTCACTAATTTGGGAAAGAGTATACCGTTTAAAATGTTATGAGGTTCCGGAAGGTTCCCGTACAAGCAAAGGTATGAATATTGCAAACTTACTTCCAATTGCGTCAGACGAACGTGTTACTTCTATTATTCGTGTTCCTGAATTTGATGAGGATAGCTACCTTGTTATGGTAACCCGTCATGGTATTATTAAACGTACTAACTTATTGGCATATAATACTGCACGAAAGGCGGTGTCATTGCCATTGACCTTGATGAAGGTGACGAACTTGTTGGGTAAATGTAACAGATGGAAATCAAGAATTATTGGTTGCTACTAAAAGGTATGTCTATTCGCTTTAAGGAAACAGACGTACGCAATGGGTAGAACTGCTCGTGGCGTGAAGGCATTGACCTTAAAGAAGGATTTAGTAGCAGGTATGTGTGTCTGCATGAAGGCGGTTTGGTATTAACTGTATCTGAAACAGGTTATGGCAGATTGTCTCCTGCAAGTGATTATCGTACACAAACCAGAGGTGGTAAAGGTCTAATCAACTATCATGTAGATAAATATGGAGATGTTGCTTCTGTGAAAGCAGTAAATCTGGATGAAGATATTATTATGATATCTTCTGACGGTGTTATCATCCGTATTGAGGCTAGTTCCATTCGTGAATGTTCTCGTCAAGTAAGGGCGTACGAGTAATGCGCGTAGACGGTGTAGAAAGTAAAGTTGTTACCATTGCAAGAGCGCCGCACGACGAAGAAGAAACCAGCAAAGATGTAGAAATAGAAGATGACGGTCAAGATGAAGTACCTGATGAAAATGAGGGTAATGAAGAAACTGTAAATCAACAAGAGTCATCTGAAGAATCTTAAGAAAAGGTATCATCTATATAGGATGATACCTTTTGATTCATATTTATATGATATTTCTTGTTTACATTCGATATAGATATTCAAAAAATATATATATACAAATGAAGAAAGGAGAGATTAGATTATGAAAAAACAAAATGATTGTGATATGTACAGAAATATTGGTAAGTATATCTCTTATCTTCCTCACTGCATGTGGCGATGATGAAAAATCTGTTGCAAGTAACTTTACCTCAAGTATTGTTACTTCGAAACCAGTGCCAGTTTAGGTATATATACTTATGATACAGATAACGACGGAAATTCTGACAAAGTGGTAGATCGCTACGGAGTTGATCTTAGCCAAGTGTATACCCTCAAAGAGAATGGCATTTATGAAGGAGAAACTTAGTGCTTCCTTTAGAACAGAAGAATTTGTTCCTGTAACAGAACTTATATTTACCGTTACTGAAAAGACAGTCCACCCTGAAAATTCATTTACTCTTGATTTGATTATTATGCCTGAAAATGCTACTACAAAGAGTTGGAATTTACAACAGATAATGCAGAGATATTAAAATAGAAAATGGTAATATTACAGCATTAACTAACGGTGAGGCAACCGTAACAGCTACTGCAAAGGCAGGCGTGCAAAGGCAACCTGTAAGATAATTGTAAATGACAAAGCGGAAAAATACAGAATGAAGAAGCTACTTCAGGAGGTACAATATATAACAGTAATACAAATAATATTTATAAAGATACTCAAATAAATAATAATGTCCAAAGTAACACAGATCATACGAATACAGGCGGAAGTACTAATGTAGGGAATACTAACGCAGGTAATACAAATCCTGTGCCGCCTCAGCCAGAAACACCGCATATACATATATGGATAGATGTAAGTCCTGAGAATAGCGGAATTATGGATTATGGAGCAGAGTGTCGTATACACGGATATAATGGAGAAGCACCGATGTTTTCCGGACTCAAAATGATTTATTTCTTCACCAAGGGGCAGACGGTTGTACATCTAGTTGGGGAGTTGGATTTAAAGGTCTGGCATATAAATATTGTTCTGAATGTGGAGAACGTGTAATAACAGGACATGTCCATGATTTTGGTACAATAGCAAAACAAGTCTATTTTGAAAAAGTAATATGTGAATGCGGAATGTCCTTCTCAGATGGAAAGATTATACCGCACTTGAATCATGGAAAACTCATGTAGAAATCTATACGAACCATGGACATTCTATCGAGGAACATGACAATTACCAAATTGTTACAAGCAGTATTACACGTTATGAAGCGACAAAACATGTTCCTGCGGTTGGCGTCCGATTGATAATGATTCTGTATAATAATTAAATTTTTTAATTGGATAACAGTTGGAAGAACAACATTTATCAATAAAACTTTATTTAAATATTGGAATCAGCTATGTTAGGATAACCGTTTCTTAATAATTTAAATCATAGTTTAGAATGAGCATATTTATTTTGGCTATTTCAAAAGTGAAAATTTGCTCATAGCCGTCTTTTCCTTTTGCGGTATAGATTTCATGCTTATTTTGTGCATCTGATTCTACATTAAATACTTTGAGAGATTTTTTGTATTTATTTCTCGAATATTTATATTCATTTCTTCCTTTTATAAGAATCTTATTTTAAGTTAATCTGGTTTCTACAACAAAGGCTGTGTTATATTAACACAGCCTTTGATTATTCTTCAAATTGATATTGATATGATATATTATTTTTATATAGAACTTGATACAGTTTCTTTGCTTCTTTTCATAGTAAGCTGCGGAATCGGTTGCAATTTGAACAGAGCCTAAAGTACCGCCGGCTTGCTGACCGTCTGCACGAATATCAGCAAGATCTGCATGTTGAGTAGAAAGCCATGCTTCATGTTCTAATTTCACAGATGAGAATATATCGCTTGGTAAATTTTGCTCACAAAGTTTATAAGCGTGGTCAACTTCTTTGCCCAAATACCGGCAAATTTTCTTCTATCTGAAGCATGTCGTTGGTAGTATAAACAGAACCGGATTCTTCATTATGAGCTGCTGCAATCGGATTTTGAGAAAAATATTCGTCAAAATCTGTATTGTTTTGGGTAAACGTACTGCTGTTTGGAGCGACTATGGCAGACTGCGTATTAGATTCTGCTTGAGATACAGAATTTGACTGAGACTGAATATCAGAAGATATACTTTCTGCTGCAGAGGAAACAGAAGTTGAAGAACTTTGGGAGTTTTCCTGTCCGTTACTAGAACATCCTGTAAAGATCATGCCTGATAGTAAAATTGCACCTATGAGGCCGCGATTTTTTAGAAGCATTCATATTGAAACATCCTTTCTTTTCAGATTATTTTCATCATACTATAAATAAGATGAAAAACAATGTCATCATTTTTATAAAAATAAGGCTTCTATTAACATAGGTTCTATTGTTTGATAAATTTCATCAAATTGAGAAATAGGTAAAGGATTTATTCCTTTTCCTACTTCAATGGTAAATCCCGGTCTTCTAAATCGGCAAATAAACCAGTCTTTATATCCTCCGTAAGATGCCAATCCTTCCGGTTTTGATAATGAATACCCGCTTGATGCGGCAAGTTTTTGGCCATGTGTTCTGAATTGGGAGAAGATAATCATCAAATCCATAATAAATCTCTTTCCCTTGACTATGGAAGGCTAGCGCATACTCAAATTCACATTTACGAGTCAAATCTGCCAGATATTTACTTTCCGGTTCACTTTCAGGATAAGTTCCTCCATATCTTGTCATTGCAGGTCCTGTAATACCATCTTCGACTTCCATTTGCTGTAGTTTATGCCAATAAGCATTAAAATTATGGTTGATATCCACACCGCGCGCATTTGACTGCCAATGCGTGGTGTCTCCTTTGCTTACTTCTTTTACTAAATTTGTATACTCGCCTGCTGATTCTGCACCGTGTATTTGAATTTCTACACCATCGGATTCACATGGAACGACAATCAATCGGCTGCGTTGTAATGCTGCCGCAGCGTCTTTGCCGCATAATGTTTTTCTTGTTGAGCAGCTTTGCATAACCGCTCGGTAAAACAGAGCAAAACAGATGTTGTAATCCATTCCATTCCGTGGAAAGCAGCAGCAAAAGAACAGGCTGTCTGCCAAGTTCGCCTTTGCATGTTGATTCTAAGGCAATTAAGTTACGTCCGCAAAGACTTTTTCCATAAATATATTTTTGAAAATAAGGGTAAGAAGATGTAATTTTATCTGCCATTTTACATATGTTACCGTAATCACTGGGTTGTTGATTCCACTGATACAACAAAATTCCCCTTGCTATCTGGCTTAGGATACTATAAAATAATAAGAAACCTTACTATAAATTATGCGAATATAGAAACAAATGCCCCTATATTGCAAGTGTTTTCCATAGAAAGAAGGATTTTAATGAATTTAACAGAGAAAACGTTAAAAAGAGAGTATCAATATCAAGGTAAGATTTTAAAAATGCGTGTTGATGAAGTTGAATTGCCAAATGGAAATACTGCAACAAGAGAAGTAGTGGAACATCCGGGTGGTGTTACCATTGCTGCTTTAACCGATAACAATGAATTGCTGTTTGTACGTCAATTCCGTTATCCTTACGAAACTGTTCTGTTGGAATTACCTGCAGGAAAGCTGGATCCCGGTGAAAATCAGCCTCTTGAGGCTGCAAAGAGAGAATTACAGGAAGAAACAGGTGCTATTGGGAAGAATTATATTTCTTTAGGAACATTCTATCCCAGTGCAGGATTTTGTGATGAAGTACTTCACTTATATTTTTGCAGAGTTTCGTCTATTGGGAAAATCATCCCGATGAAGACGAATTTATTGAACCAATTTTAATTCCCATAGAAAAGCAGTTGAAATGGTATTAAATAACGAAATTCTGACGGAAAAACACAGGTTGCAGTTTTAAAAGCAGCCATGCTTATAAATCACAAAAATATTTAATCTGTAAAAGCGCAGGTAATATCTACCTGCGCTTTTTATATTATTTCAGTAAATCTTTTACTGTTTTTCAAATTTTTGGTACAATGTCTACATGCAGTATCTGCTTTTGTTTCTTTACGAACATCTTTTGCGGACTCTGCCCCATTTTAATTGCTTTTTGATGTCTTTTTCTGTGACTTTATAACATTTACAAATTATTTTATCATTTGCCATATGAATTCTCCTATCTGAATTTGAATGAAAAGATAACTGCTTTGAGTTATTTTTCACTTGAAATTTTGAAATAAATTATATATAATGGAAAATAAAGGAAATATGTCGAATCTTATCAATTTTATGTGAATGATAAAAGAAAGGTAGAATCTTCTTTATATGAACCACCATATATTTATTTCAAGTATAACAGAATTACAAAAGATTTCAAAGACAATTTTGCGTATTTGCCAGTATCACCAAATGAACAGTGAAAAGACCTATTATGCAAGTGAGCATATCGTTTGCATGTTAGAGTATATTAAGTTTTTTATCAAAAGAGCAAATAGATGATAGAACAAGTAAAAAGCGTTGGTATTTGAAATGGTAGATGCATATTCTAATTTTAAACTGCCAACCATACCTATGGCACATATATTTCAGCATAGTCCGATAGAACATTTATTTTATATTTCATTATGCAGTACAATGCCGGAATATATTTGGAAACTAAGTTATATCATGCCGCAAAAACAGTATGTAACAATAAATATCACATTGATTTTGCTCTTTGTGACAGAAAAACAGGAAAAGTAAAATTGGTATAGAATGTGACGGTTTCCATATTCATTATAATACACCCTCAAAAAGTAGAAAAAAACAATATACGTGATAGAGAAAAAAAGTTAGAGGATTCGATATTTGGCATTACAGCGGAAGTGAAATATATCATTCCTCTTTAACTTTGGCAAAAGAGTTTTGGAAGTACGTTGCAATTACTTTTTATCCGGATCATTAGTTTATACTTTTGTCTTTTGGAAACATTCCATCTTTTTTCATACAATAAAATAAGAAATGTACATAATTTCAAATAAATAGGCAATCCTAGAATGAATCTATAAAATTCAAGCTATATTTTATTGAGTCTTTCTATTTACTTTGATCTGTGAAGTGATATAATTATACCTAATTACTATAGTTAGATATTTAGGTTTTACGAAAGGATAGTAGATTTATGAAAAGGACTTTATTTTTTATTAATCGTTGCAATTGGCATCGTAGCAATTTCTACCGGCTGTTCATCAGGAGACACACAGGTTCTCGAAAATAAAATTTCCCAATTGGGCAGCAATTAAATTCGCAAAATACTGTAGATAGTAATAGCACAGATGCTTCTTCAAAAATGATGATGCAAATGTTGCAACTTCTTCCGTACCTACAAATAATAACAATTCACAGCAATCAAATACCAATTTTGACACTACCGAGTTGTCACAAAAAGTAGAGTCTGCTATACAATTGGCAGACTCTACTCAGCCAAAATCTACACATAGCGAAAATATAAATTTGTATGGACAAGTAAAAATGCAAATAGAACCAGTAGAGTTTGAACTGGAACAATTTGAGAATCAAATTGAGATGGCTTTAAGAGCAGGAACTTTAACTTACGACCAATATAGCCAGTTAGACCGTACATTGGATCAATTGGATCATCGTTTGGATATGGCAAAAGATTCTTTGGAATGGCGCTTGGGTGTAGATGACTAAAATAGAATAATAAAAACTGCATTGTATTATTTTACAATGCAGTTTTGTTCAAACAATATTTACAATCTGGACATGGATCCTTCAGGAGCTTTTCTTTACTAACATCATACTGCATGATATAATATAAATCATCAAATAGATATTTTTTGTACACTATGAAATAAAAGGGAAGGAAGTTTGCTGTGGATAAATTAACAAGAACTGTTACTATTATGGTTGCCATCATTATTGCAGTCAGCGCAGTGTTGCTTGCTTTTTTTTAACTAGGTCTAATGAACAAAAGTGGAATCTTCCTCTTCTGTCGATACAGATGAAAAGGCAACGTTGGTTTCCCCTAGCATTGAGCATGTGCAATCAATGAAAATTACCAACCAATATGGAACATATACTATAGTTCCTTTGGTGATGTGCATGGAGATGCAGATACTTATTATACAATTGAAGGTATGGATATCAATCAATTAGATGTCTATGCCATACAAAATATTGTTAAGTATGGTTGCAATCCTGTTTCAACAAATAATATTGGTAATGTTGAAAATCTTTCAGAATATGGTTTGGATAATCCGATTGCAACTATTTCCGTTATGTATGAAGACGGCGAAATATACGATTATTATATAGGAAATGCAGTAAATGGAAAAATAATAAATATTATATGTGTGCCAAAGATTCTTCCAATGTTTATGTTATTATGATAGAATCCGGTATGCTGGGTTCAAGGGATGATTTACTAAATAAAACTATTTTTCAATATCTCAATATGATTATGTAAACAAAATGATTATAATGCTGCTGAAAATGGTTTTAGCAGTATCTCTATTATGAATCTAATTTAACGAAAGAATTAGTATATGAAAAGTAAGTGGAAAAACATATTCTTTGTCTGATTATCAAACAATTAAGCCAAATGATACCACACTGGATCAGATGAAAACATGTTTAGAGTCTTTAAAGGCAGATGAAGTAATCACAGCTTCTGCAAATCAAGAACAGTTGGAGCAATATGGTTTGAAGGAACCTGATTCTCATATTTCTTTTGTAGTAAATCAACAGTCTTATCAATTGCTAATAGGAAATAAAACAGACGATAATATGTATTATGTAAAAAGCAGATTCTGATGTTATCTATAAGATAAACAGTGATAAGATTTCAGTCTTTACAGATGCAACGTTATTTTCATTGACAAATCCTAGGGATATATGCAACAGATGAAACAGATTTTTCTGCTTTTGAAATAGATTATAAAAATCATATTTCCCATATATCGTTAGAGCGTGAAGAGGATGAATATAAATCAACAGAGAATAAAACATATTATCAGTATTATCCTGTTTTGAATGGCACTCAAATGGATTCTCAGCAATATGAGTCCTTTTTATCAGCAATTCAAAATATAGTGTTGGAACAAGCAACTAATTTAACAGCAGAAGGGGAGCCTGCGTTAAAAATAACGGTGAAACACTTTGATACTGACCGTATTGATACCATATCTTTTTATGAAACAGATGGTAATATACTGGTTTATTTACAGAAGATATGATAAGAGGTACCATTGGAATAGCTTCATTTGATTCTTTGATAGGAAGTATGCCAATATAAAATAGCTTGAGATATTTCCATGGAAATAAAAGGACAGCACATCTTGTGCTGTCCTTTTACTATGTTGATACTGCTAACATGTATCAGAAAAAATCAGTATCCTTCTGCTAAAACAACTGTTCCTTGTGCCAACGATTGCTTTACGTCAATTACTCTTTGATTTTGCTTCCGCGGAAAGATAGAGATAAATTTTGTGTGATGTCAAATTTTCCGTCAATTAAAATATCTGTTTGGGTGAGTAAATGTTGAATATCCGAATTTTTCATTTCTAATAATTGCTCAAAGTATACCCTGTATAGGTAGTTACATTTAATCCTTTTTATGTACCATTTCAGCTAATGCTGCTAA
>SCPP01000393.1_pt1 | contig 22527 bp, 24 predicted proteins | sample 6106811 | NCBI WGS metagenome assembly SCPP01 (sample SAMN10720449, study PRJNA508395) | human gut metagenome | isolation source: Participant 2 stool, 15 month | host: Homo sapiens | collected 2018
ATGCGCACCGTCACGATGGGCGCCTCCTTCAAGTAAGGCCTCAATCTCTCACGGATCAGGCTCTCCGCCTCGTTCTTCGTCAAGCCGCCGACCCTCAGCGTACCGATCACAGGGAAGTCGATCTCGCCGGAGTTGTTCACGAGGTATTGCTGCAACGTGGGTTGCGTCGTCGTGTTGATGTTCGTCAGGGCCGCGTTCAACGGGGTCTGCACCGTCAGGTTGAACGGGGCCGCCGCCTGAGGGTCCGTCGTGTTGACCGTGATGCTCAACAGGTCCTTGGGCATGATCTTGGCGTCATACAGGGGAAGCGTCCCCTCGAGATCGTTCACCGCCTCCGGGTTCTGGAGGTAGGGCACGTTCTTGTAAGACGTACACGCCGCCAGCAAAAGGGGCAGCGAGAATAGGAACAGTAGTCTTTTGATCTTCATATTATTTTGTTATCGTTTTTATTTCCTTGAACACGGATCACACGGACTTAACGGAAAAGGCGGGACAGGAAACCTTTGGGTTTCTCCGGCTCGTATTCCGACTCGTATTTACGCGTCAGGTCCTCATAGCTCAGTCTCTTGGTCACCATCTCGTAGATCGTGCCCCAGTCCGGGAGGCCGCCGAGGTTGCGGTCGTCGATGAAAACGTCCGCCTTCAGCTTGCGGGAGAAGTGGTTGTTCCGGTCTCTCTCCTCCTCCGGGTAGTCACGGTTCACCGCGTAGAACTCCAGCCCGCGCTCGCGGCAGAAGGCCAGCGCCTCCTCCAAGAGCCCGCCCTCACGGACCGTCCACAGGATCAGCTTATGCCGATCCGATCGCAATTTCCTCAACGTCTCGATGGCGAAAGGAAGCTCACGCCCGATCGCCGGATACTTGTGCTCGACGATCGTACCGTCGAAATCTACCGCTATTATCATCTCTTTAATTCTCAATTTTCAATTCTCAATTATAAAAGGGCCGGACCACCGGACGGCCGGAGTGGTATATGTTAAAGTGGGGTCAGCCTATCGGCCAAAGCCAAGGGGTCTCCTAGCCGCTAGAGACGGCCATTGCCATCCGGGGGATCCGACCGTTTCTTTTCTGCCCTTATCTAATTCTCGCTTAACCGGGGCAATCCTCCACCTCGCCGGCGTGCCATTCACGGTAGTCTGCCAAGGAAAACCCGGGGACGGTCAATAGCTTGTAATCCGACCCGTCTCTTCTCAAGATATGCTTGCGAGTATATGAGCGGAGCGAGCGATCCGTAACGGACACCATCACGATCGGGAACGGGTAGGCGAACAGGCGCAACGGCATGGTCTCGCTATCAGGGAACGCACGATGCAACTGATAGGCCGAACGCTCGAACGCTACCCAGTAGGGACCCGTGCAATACAGGTGTATTGAGTTTCGGTTCGCACGCTCACGATCCATGATCTCTGTCAAACGCTCACGCAACAGGTTCATCAGCCGGATGCCCGAAGGGACGCCGCATGTCTCTCTCTCTTCTCTCATATCTTTTATTCATCGCCGTTCCCGTGTCCGAGCCAACGGTCGTAATCACGTAAACGACGTATCAACACGGACTTGCTCTTCTTGGGCAAGGCCTCCTCCATCCAAGGGCCAACCAGCTCGTGCGCCATGCGCTGGTAGAGGCTGCTGTCCGTACAGCCGTACAGCGTGACCAGCAACAAGGCACGGGATTGCCCCGCTTTTATCACCGGGAGCATGCTGCGCATCGTGGCATGCAAACGATCGAACTCATCCGACTCGCCCAAAAGCAGATAGGCTGGAAGGAGCAAAGAGTAAAGCTTGCAACGGATCACGTCGGTCTCAGCACGGAGAGAGGCGTAGCCACGCAGGACCTCACGGGCCAGACGGGCATCCTCATCCACTACCACGCCAGAGGCGTGGTAACGGCCCAAGGCCATCGTGCAAGCCCTCCGACAGACGGTCGTTGTCCAAATGGGTATACACGTGTACTTGCCCCCCGTGTTCAGCTCGATCAACTCGTACTCCCCCAGCTCTCACCTCGAACAAGGGAACCCACAGGCAGTCGAGGATACGCACCATCACGTCCTTATGCCCACCGCCCGGCTGTACCACCACCTCGGCCTCCATGTCGGCAAACGGGCCGGAGGTGATACGCACACGGTCGCCTTTCAACAGGTGGCCACTATCAGGCACGTACACCGGAAGCTCGTTGGAGTAAAAGCGCGACCCAACGCAAGGTATCCATCTCACGATCCGAGAGGTACGGGAAATAAGACCGCCCGCCGGAGACCCGGGGGAGGAAATTATACAGGGGAAGCGTACGCTTCAGACTAAAGATCTCGTTCTCCGAGGCATGGACGAACACGTAGTTGTACAGCAGGGGCCGTTTCGTGTTGACCATCTTACCGCCCACCTTCCTCGCCTCGACATACGAGGGGGAGAAATACTCGAACAAGGCCTCCCCACGACGCTCGCGGCGGGAAAGCTCAACGTCCAGCCCCTTCGAGGGGCTGATCTTGTCACGCCCGCCACCGGCGGTAGGGAGCGTGAGCACGTACCAGCGGACGGCCTCCTGGTCACGTCGCTTCAGAACATGCGCCATGAACCTATCCGAGCACTTGCCTGTCAATATATCCATCTCTATGATTATCTTTTCCAGTGGTTATCCCGTGGCCCGAAAACAGACCCCACGGCAATTCAGAGCCCTACCAAGAATCTTTTATATCATCTTGATAAACAGCGTTTTATATTTTCAAATATGGCATTACTGAAAATTACCATCTCTCGAAATCTTAGGCTACTTGGGGAGTAGCCGTTAAAAGGTGCGAGAACGGTTATCACCCGGTTGTAGAGACGGGGCACGCCCCGTCTCCCACTGTCTGATAGTAGCTTTAAGTTACCATTTGGAGGGGATGAGACGGGGCGTGCCCCGTCTCTACAGGAATACACACAGGTTATGAGACATGGCGGAATGATACCGAGAACAAGAGGTCGTTTCACCCGCATCACCATGTCTATACGTCTAGGATAAAACAGGAAAATCAAAAGAATAGAGAGGATCAAACGCCTACAATGAGTAAACAAGCGCATTTGTTTGCTTATTTTTAGTTATTTTTTACTACATTTGCGCCGTGAAAGAATACGCTACTCCCCAAGTAGCCTACTCCCTTTACCCTACTTTCGGTACATGATTGTACACACTCTCAAAACAAATTTTATTCACCGCAGACATCTTTTCCAACGAGAAACTTTTCAAATAGATTTGCGTAGTCTTGATCGATTTATGGCCCAATAGTTCGCTGATCATCTCAATCGGGACATCCTGTTCCTTCAAAATCATCGCAAAAGAATGACGGATCGAATATGAGGTGATCGGGATAGACACACCGCAGGCTCTCGCCAACCTCTTCAAATTCCGGTTAAAATGGGCCAAAGCGGAATTGTACTCCTTGTAGGCTTCTTTTCCCACTTTTATCCCTTTCAAGAAAGGAAACAAATAGGGTGAGTCCTTACCTACATCACTTGACAGTTCCCTCAGCGACTCCCATGCGGTAGATTGTACCTCTATAAGCATCGGAGTACCCGTTTTCTGGCGTTTATATTCCAAAACCCCACCCCGGACATTCTCCTTTTTCAGATGAGCGAAATCCACGAATGCCATACCGCAAAACTGGAACATCAGGCACAATGCCTGCCGTGTTTTCTCAGTTCCGGATCATCTAATGAGGCCGTCATCAGAGAACGTAATAAATCCTGTGGTAACGCCTTTTTGCGTTTGCTCTCTATACCCGTGAAAACTCCCTTAAATAAATAAGGGATATAGGGGGCCACCCCTTCCTCCACCGCCATGTTGTACACACAACGGATCCGACGCATATAGGTCGACACCGTGTTCCATGTACATCCTTTATTCAACAAAAGGCCTGATAACGCCGAAGGTTCTCCTTATTGACATAGATATAGGGAATTACCTCCAACCCACAAAACCGCATGAATGAGTTCAATGCATCCTGATAGCTCTTCGCCGTGGAATAACGCCCATCCACACGCAATTTATAGATATACAACCTCATCCCTTCTACTAAATCCTTTTTCTCCATACTATCGCTATTTTTTCGTGATAAAACTTAGCAAATGTAATACAGATCCGGGAGGTTGAGCATATACAAAAAAAGGCGAACCAACCGGTCCGCCTTTATAAAATCTCCATTTCTAGATTATTTCAGTCCTCTATTCTTCAGCAACGGATCCGTACCCGGTTCCTTGCCACGGAAATTCTTGTACATATCCATAGCGTCGTCGATACCGCCCGGGGTCAAGACATATTTACGGAATTTATCGGCACATTCTTGATTAAAGATGTCGCCGGTTTCCTTGAATGCCTCGAAAGCGTCGCAATCCAATACCTCAGCCCAGATGTAGCTATAATAGCCGGCGGTGTAGCCGCCACCCATCGTATGGTTGAAGTAAGTCGTACGGTAACGGGAAGGGATTTGTTTCAGCAAACCACGACGGCCTAACGTCTGTTGCTCGAAATCCATCACGTTCAAGTTGGCCGGAACATTATTCGTCTGGTCAACGAACTTGATCACCTTCTTATCCGCAGCGTCACCACTGATCGCATGGAAATCCATATCCAGATAAGAAGCCGCCAGATACTCCGTCGTAGCGAAACCTTGTCCGTACTTACCGCTCTTATCCAACTTCTCGATCAACTCGGCCGGGATCACCTCGCCGGTCTGATAATGCTTAGCGTACACCTTCAATACTTCCGGCTCGAATACCCAATGCTCCATAACCTGTGAAGGCAACTCCACGAAATCACGAGGAACACCGGAAACACCGGAGTAATGCACGTCACGGAACAAGCCGTGCAAACCATGACCGAACTCATGGAACAATGTATTCGCCTCATCAGCGCTCAACAACGCAGGTTGTCCGGAGCGGGCTGGCTAAAGTTACAAACGATCGTTACGACCGGAGCCACACGCTTGCCATCCTTATAAGCCTGCGGACGATAAGAACCACACCATGCGCCACCACGCTTGCTGGCACGAGGGAAGAAATCGAAATAAATAACGCCCAAATGAGAGCCATCCTTATCTTTGCACTCAAAAGCCTGCGCTTCCGGATAAGGCAACGGGATATTACGGATCGGGGTGAACGTGATACCATATAACTTATTAGCTACATAGAAAGCACCCTCACGAACATTATCCAACTTCAAGTAAGGACGAACCTCATTCTCATCCAAATTGAATTTAGCCTTCTTGGCCTTCTCGAAATAATAACGCCAATCCCAGCCCTCGGCCTCGAAATTGCCGCCTTCTTTCTTGATCTCGGCGTTTATATCGGCCAATTCCTCTTTCGCTTTCGCCAAAGCAGGCTTCCAAACCTCATCTAACAATTGATAAACCTTATCCGAGCTTTTCGCCATACGATCCTCCAACACGAAAGAAGCGTAATCATCATAGCCCATCAACTTCGCTTTCGCCAAACGAGCGGCAACCAAATCACGAACCACTTCCTTGTTATCGTTCTCATTATTATTATTACCACGGTTGATATAAGCGTTGAACATCTTCTCACGCAACTCACGTTTATCGGAATATTGCAAGAACGGCATCACGCTCGGGTTCTGCAAGGTAAATACCCATTTGCCTTCCATCCCGGCATCCTTAGCCGCTTGAGCGGCGTTAGCGATCAAGGTCTCGGGCAGACCGGAAAGATCTTCCTGCTTGTCAATCACCAATTTAAAAGCGTTCGTCTCTTTCAGCATATTCTGTCCGAAAGTAAGCTGTAGCATGGAGATCTTGCTATTCAACTCACGCAATTTAGCCTGATCCTCAGCGGAAAGATTAGCGCCACCCCTGACGAAGTCCTTATAAGTCTCCTCCAATAACTTCATTTGCTCCTTATCGAGACCCAACTCATCCTTCTTATCATATACCGCCTTCACACGAGCGAATAATTTCGGATTCAAGTTGATATCATCACTATATTTTGACAATAGCGGCGACATCTCACGGCTTAACGCCTGCATCTCATCATTCGTATTCACGCTATTCTGTCCACCGAAAACAATCTGGACCTTCCGAAGCAACGCACCCTGCTCATCCAAAGCGACAATCGTATTCTCGAACGTCGGCTCCTCCGGGTTATTCACGATCGCCTCGATCTCCTTGCGTCCCTCTTCCATACCTTGCAATAGGGCCGGTTTGTAGTGCTCGAACTTGATTTGATCAAAAGGTGGAACTCCAAACGGGGTGGTATATTCCGCAAAGAACGGGTTCTCACCCTCCACGGTCTTCTTTTCGGAAGTACCGCAGGCAGTAAGCATAACGGCTAATCCTGCTGCCATAATTAATTGTTTCATCTTTACTGATTTTTGATTTATGAGTTATGAATTATTCTAATTATTCTTCTCATTTTAGCCCTCTGTTCTCCAACAACGGATCGATACTTGGTTGTTTACCACGGAAATTCACGTACATATCCATAGCATCATCGATGCCGCCCGGGGTCAGTACGTATTTACGGAATTTAGAGGCAACCTCCGGGTTGAAGATATCACCCGTCTCCTTATAAGCTTGGAAAGCGTCGCAATCCAACACTTCCGCCCAGATATAGCTATAATAACCGGCGGTATATCCACCTTCCATCGTATGTCCGAAATAAGTGGAGCGGTAGCGAGACGGAATCTGACGGATCAGACCACGATCGCCCAAGACCTTCGCCTCAAATTTCTCGATATCCAAATCGGCAGGGATCTCTTTCAATACATGATAATCCATATCCAGATAAGAGGCGGCCAGATACTCCGTCGTAGCGAAGCCTTGTCCATACTTGCCACTCTTAATCATCTTGTCTACAAGGGCTTGCGGTATTACCTCGCCGGTCTGGTAATGTTTAGCGTACACTTTCAATACCTCCGGCTCAACGGCCCAATGCTCATCGACTTGCGAAGGTAGCTCCACAAAGTCACGAGGCACGTCGGACACGCCATAATAATGAACGTCGCAGAATAAACCGTGCAAGGCATGACCGAACTCATGGAATACGGTCTCAGTCTCGTCGGCTGTCAAAAGCGCCGGTTGTCCCTCCGCCGGTTTACTGAAATTAAATACGGTAGTAACCACCGGGGCTACCCGTTTCCCATCTTTATACGTTTGTGAACGGTAACCGCCGCACCATGCGCCACCTCCTTTGCCCGGGCGGGTAAAGAAATCCATATACAGCACGCCCAGATGCGTACCATCTTTATCCTTGCACTCGAAAGCGAGAGCGTCGAGGTCCGGTTTCGGGATGTCCTTGATCTCGGTAAACGTGATACCGTATAATTTATTGGCTACATAGAAGATGCCCTCACGTACATGTCCCAACTCAAAATAAGGACGCATCTCGTTCTCGTCCAAGTTATATTTCGCTTTCTTGGCTTTCTCGAAATAATAACGCCAGTCCCAGCCCTCGGCCTCGTAATTACCACCTTCCTTCTTGATCTCGGCGTTGATATCGGCCAATTCCTCTTTCGCTTTCGCCAAAGCAGACGGCCAGATTTTATCGAGCAAGTCATACACGTTCTTCTCGTTCTTCGCCATATTCTCTTCCAATACGAAAGCGGCATAATCCTCATATCCCATCAATCGGGCTTTCTCCAGACGAGCGGTAACCAGCTGCTTAACGACCTCCTTATTATCATTCTCATTATTATTGTTGCCACGATTTGTATATGCCTTGAAGATCTTCTCACGCAAATCACGCTTATCGGCGTATTGAAGGAAAGGCATCACGCTCGGATTATGGAGGGTAAACACCCACTTACCATCCAGACCATTCTCTTGGGCCGTTTGCGCCGCCTTGACGATCACGTCTTCCGGCAGACCGGATAAGTCCTCTTTATTATCGATCACTAATTGGAAATCGTTGGTCTCTTTCAGGGTATTCTGTCCGAAAGTAAGTTGGAGCATGGATATCTTCTCGTTCAGCTCACGCAACTTCGCCTGCTTATCCTCCGGCAGATTGGCTCCTCCCCGGACAAAGCTTTTATAGGTTTCCTCCAACAGCTTCTTCTGTTCCTTATCCAGATGGAAGCTCGCCTGATTCTCATATACGGATTTCACCCGGGCGAAAAGCTGGGGATTTAGGCTGATATCATCCGAATGTTTGGATAAAAGGGGATAAAGCTCACGTTCGAGCTCTTGGATCTCGTCCGTGGTATTCACACTGGATTGGCCACCGAAAGCATACATTACTTTAGTAAGCAACTCGCCACTTTGGTCTAAGGCCACGATCGTATTCTCGAATGTCGGCGCATCCGGATTTGCCACGATCGCCTCGATCTCCTTCGACTGCTCTTCCATGCCTTTCAAAAGAGCCGGCTTGTAATGAGCCACCTCTATTTGGTCAAACGGAGGCACCCCGAACGGTGTCGTATACTCCGCAAAAAACGGATTGGGTGTAGCGCCTTCCGCTACATCGCTTTTCTTTGAGGAGGAACAAGCTCCCAAAATAACCGCTAAACCTGCGGCCATAAGCGTTTATTCATGCCATTGTTATATTAGAATTACAATGGACAAAGATAACGAAGTTTTGCGTTACAATTCTATTTCAAATTGTTATTATTTAGAATCCGGAAAAAGATTTTCACAATTCACAAAAGATCCCCAAAGGGAGATCTTCCTTCGGGGACCCAATATGCTTTCACTCAATGTTCAATCGAATCGCTCTCTATACCGTCCTCGATATTTTCATTTTCGATCGTTTCTTGTAAATCTTGAATGTCATTAGACGTGTAATCATCCGACAATACCGAATTGGTAGACATGGTCTCATCGTGAAGATCATCGCTCTCATCCCATAACGTTTTCATTATATTCTCTGACATATCTCTTATATTTTAAAGTTATATGCCTATTCAACAACCTCGACAAAGAAATTGTTGTTCCAATAAAAATAGTTCACTAATTTTAGCGAGATTAACGCAAGAAATAATATGAATCGAATTTGTAGTCTTTTTGGTATTCAGTATCCCATCATACAGGCGGGAATGGTTTGGTGTAGTGGTTGGCGGCTAGCTTCAGCGGTTAGTAACGCCGGTGGATTAGGATTGATCGGGGCAGGCTCCATGCACCCGGAAGTGCTCCGGGAACATATCCGTAAATGCGAGGCGGCGACCGACAAGCCTTTTGGCGTGAATGTCCCGCTGATGTACCCGGAAATCGATACCTTGATGCGGATATTGGTGGAGGAAAAAGTGAAGATCGTATTTACCTCCGCCGGTAACCCGAAAACATGGACAAAGTATTTGAAGGATCATGACATGACGGTCGTTCACGTGGTAAGCAGCTCTAAATTCGCCACGAAATGCGAGGAGGCCGGAGTGGATGCCATCGTTGCCGAAGGCTTCGAGGCCGGCGGGCACAACGGACGGGAGGAAACAACTACGATGTGCCTGATCCCCGCTGTCCGGAAAGCGACCTCTCTCCCCCTTTTGGCGGCAGGAGGTATAGGAAACGGTCAAGCGATGCTAGCGGCACTCGCACTAGGGGCCGACGGCGTACAGATAGGCACTCGTTTCGCCCTAACCAAAGAAAGCTCGGCACACGAGAATTTCAAGAAACTATGCTTGAATCTTAAGGAAGGCGATACGAAGTTATTATTAAAGAAACTGTCTCCTACCCGTCTGGTAAAAGGAGATTTCGCTACGGCAGTGGAAGAAGCGGAAGCCCGGGGAGCGTCCGTGGAAGAATTACGTGAGTTATTGGGCAAAGGACGTGCCAAGAAAGGAATCTTTGAGGGCGACCTAAAGGAAGGCGAGTTAGAGATCGGACAGGTAGCGTCTTTATTCTGGGAGGAATTATCCGTGGAAGAGGTGATGAAAGAATTGATCCGTGACTTTAAGCTATCCTTAGAGAACGTAAAAACACAGTTGTGTTCGTGGGTAGTGTAAAATAAACTGTGTCACGCATTATTTATCTCTAGAAAACTCATCGGTCGGGGAACGGCCCGCGCCAAGGGGCGGGACCACCCGTCCCGACGAGCGTAAAATTACAATAATTTAAACCGGTTTCCAAACTTTATAGCCAGTTGTTGCGAGATGGTAGCCCAATTGGCCAGTGGCATGGTCCATTTCTTACGTATATTGCGGTATGCAAGATAAACAAGTTTCTCAAGGGCTGTATCCGATGGGAACACGCCCTTGTTTTTTGTTACCTTGCGGATCTGACGGTGATACCCCTCAACGGTATTTGTGGTATAGATAAGCTTACGGATGACCGGAGTATACTGGAAGTATTCGGACAGCTTATCCCAGTTGTCCTGCCAGGATCTGATAACGACAGGATACTGTTCACCCCATTTTTCATCCAGCTTGAGGAGCTCATTTTCTGCGGATTCCTTATTGACTGCCTGATAGACACATTTCAAATCCCTTAAGAACTCCTTCTGATTCTTGGATCCTACATACTTGATGGAGTTACGTATCTGATGTACTACACAAAGCTGTACGGCTGTATTAGGATAAACGCTTTGAATGGCTTCAGGAAACCCCTTCAGACCGTCTATACAGGCAATGAGAATATCCTCAACTCCACGGTTCTGAAGGTCTGTCAACACGCTGAGCCAGAAGTTTGCTCCCTCATTCCTTGATATATACATTCCAAGTAACTCCTTGTGTCCCTCCCTGTCAATGCTCAGTACATTATAGATTGCACGGGTTACCGCGCAGCCACGTTCATCCGTTACTTTGTAATGAATGGCATCCATCCAGACTATAGGATAAACAGAATCAAGCATCCGTGATTTCCATGCTTTTATCTCCGGAAGTACACGGTCTGTGATGGAACTGATTGTGTCGGCCGAAACACGATTCCCAAGATTTTCTTCCATCCAGTCACTGATTTCCCTTGTGCTGTTTCCCATTGCATACAAGCCAATTATACGGTCAGCAACACCTTCTGCCAGAATAGTCTCACGCTTCTTGATAAACTGGGGATCAAAACTCGAATTACGGTCACGGGGAGTGGAAACGGTTACTTCGCCCAAGGGAGTCTGAACCTGCTTTTGCATCTTTCCGTTACGACGGTTACCCATCTGGCGTTCTTCTTCTGTCAAATGTGCATCCATCTCTCCTTCCAGGGCTGCATTCAATATACTTTCCAATAGTGGGGCAAAGGCGCCGTCCTTACCCAACAAAGGCTTGCCGGCTTTCAGCTGTTCAATGGCCTTGTTCTTGATACTCTCGAAATCAAATTCTTCTTTCATAAAAAAAACTGTGTTAGCAAAGTTAATACTTTATTCCTTGCTGACACAGTTTAATTTACATCCTCTGTTCGTGAGAAAACACAACTGTATCTGTGGATAAACACAACTGTGTTCAAGAGAAAACACAGTTGTGTTCCTTATCATAATCGATACTTATACAATTGCGCCATGACCTTTTGGTATTGGTTTTGCAATTGCAGGTAGTTTTGCACGCTTTGGTAATAGGTCGTCACATCCACGAAATACTCGATCATAGAGATTTGCCCGGCCTGTATAGCCTTGTTCAACAAGACCAAGCTATTCTGCCTTTTCAGCACATCCTTATATTCATCGATAGATTTCTTTAAGGAGACAGACTGGTCATATAGCTGCCTCAACCCATTCTCTACCGTGAAAGAAGCGCTCTCCAACTGCATCTCCGTATAGCGGGCCTGAGCCTTCGCCTGTTTCACGTTATTACGGTTCGAGAACAACGGGATGGTGATTCCTACCAAGAAACCATTGAAACGCTCTCCACCCGAGGCGGGATTCGTACGATACCCTAACTCAAAGCCGGGCAGACCTTTCGCCTTATTCACGCTCACCTGCCGAAGAGCTGTCGTCTGGTCGCTACGCAAGGTCTGTAATTGCGGATCGGATTGCATCGCCTCCGTCCGCAGCTCATCAAAGGAAAGCACATCCTTATCCGGCAAGGCGTAAACCGTATCCGTAAACTCGATAGCGATACCGCCGTTCAGGGTAGCCAGCTCCTGCGGCAATACGGGAAGTCTCGTTCATCCGGGCCTCTGTCCGAGCGTTCAATAATTCCAGATCGATCTTGTTTGTCTCAAGGATATTCGCATTTCCTCTCCAAACGAGTCGCATAAAAAGCGGAAAGTTGCTCGGCGTTCCTAAGACGGGTATCCAATAGGTTCTTCTGCTGGTTCAACAGCACCAAATCTAGGCAAACCTCTTTCACCTGCAACAAGATTTGCTGACGAAAAGCCATCCCTTGACGATCCAAACCCGCGGATTTCGCCTTCGTCAGCTTATGCTTCCGGACATATACGGACGGGAAATCAAAGCTTTGGGAAGCCACGAACTCGCCCGTGAATCCCATCCCTTCTTTATTCCCCCAGAAATGCGAATAAGAGACCGAAGGGTCTGGCAAATTATTATCAACTTCGCCTCCAGCTTCTGCGACCGGACCAACTGGCTGTTCGCCTGTAAATCCTTATTGTTCGCCTCCACGCTCCGGAGCACGTCCTCTATAGAAGTCTGGGCGGAAAGGCCGCCTGTCAATACAGACAAGGCGGCGACTATAATATATGATTTCATAAAAATTATTCTTTATTCTTGTTCATTATCAGATAAACAATTGGGATGATGAATCCGTTTAAGAACGTAGAGGTTAATAAACCACCCAAGATCACCGTCGCCATCGGGCTTTGGATCTCATTCCCGGGAAGATCGCCATTCAACGCCAACGGGATCAACGCCAAGGCGGAACTCAACGCCGTCATCAAGATCGGGTTCAAACGGTCTAGGGAACCTTGTATCACGGACTCACGCAATCCCATTCCCTCTCCACGCAAATGCGTATAGTGGCTGATCAGCAGCATACCGTTTCGGGTAGCGATACCAAACAAGGAAATGAAACCGATAATCGCCGGGATACTGATCTCGCCGGAAGTAAGCCATAGGATAATCACGCCACCGATCAACGCCAACGGCAGGTTCAACAAGATCACGCCGCTCTCCTTCACGTCCTTGAACTCATTGTACAGTAACATGAAGATCACCAATAACGACATCAATGACGTCAGCAATAAGGTACGGCTGGCCGCCGCCTCGCTCTCGAACTGGCCACCATATTCGATATGGTATCCCTCCGGCAAACGGATATTAGCCTCTACCCGATCCTGTATCTCATTAACCACACCCCGCAAGTCACGTTCCGATACATTGGCACTAATAACGATCTTACGTTGCACATTCTCACGATTGATCGTATTCGGACCGGTCACCGAACGGATATCGGCCACGTAGCTTAGCGGCACTTTCTGTCCGGCGGCATCGATCATCAGATTGCTAATATCATCCATCGTGGCACGGCTAGCGTCGGAGGTCTTCACGGTCAAATCGAAACTCTTGCCATCATCGTACACCTGACTGACGGCCTCGCCTCCCAACATCACATTGATATATTCCTCGAACTCCGGCAGGGGAATGCCATATTTAGCCAACAACTCACGTTTCGGGGTGATTGTCAACTGCGGACGCTCGATCTGCTGCTCTACCTTCAAGTCCACCAGACCCGGGATCGTTTGGATAGCGGCCTTGATCTGGTTACCGACCGTAAACATCAGGTTCAAGTCCGTACCAAACAGTTTGATAGCGATATTCGCCTCCGTACCGGAAAGCATAGCGTCGATACGATGGGAAATAGGTTGCCCGATCTCTATATTAGCGCCGCTGATCGTAGATAACTTCTTGCGGACATCATTCATCACCTCATCCCGACTACGGTCTTGCAATTCGAAAGGAGCCTCGATCTCGGAAACATTCACGCCCAAGGCATGCTCATCCAATTCCGCACGACCGGTCTTCCGAGCCACAGTCTTTATCTCGGGTACTTGCAACAGCAACGCTTCCGCACGGCGTCCGATCTGGTCCGACTCGTCCAAGGAAATTCCCGGAAGCGAGCTTACGTTGATCGTAAAAGAACCCTCATTGAACGGGGGCAAGAAACTACGTCCCAAATGAAAGAAGATCACCAAGGCGACCACAAACAAAGCGATCGTGGTACCTAGCACCCATTTCTGGTAAGCCAACGCTAACTCCAAAGCCCGTTTATACACCACCTTCAACTTCCGGGCTATCCAAGCCTCACGCAGTTCCTTCATTCCCGTCGCTTTACGGTTCAGCAAATAGCTACAAAGCACCGGGGTCAAGGTAAGCGCCACCACCGTAGAAGCAAACAACGCCACGATAAAAGCGATACCCAGCGGAACCAACATACGGCCTTCCATACCACTCAAGAAGAACAAGGGCACGAAGCTCACCACGATAATCAAGGTAGAGTTCAAGATCGGCATACGTACCTCACGGGAAGCGTCGTAAACCACCTCCAAGGTAGAGCGTTGCTGATCCGGAGGCAAGAGCCGGTTTTCCCGGATTCGTTTATACACGTTCTCCACGTCCACGATAGCGTCATCCACCAAGGAACCGATAGCGATCGCCATACCTCCCAAGCTCATCGTGTTAATCGTTAATCCCATGTAGTGCAATACGATGATAGAGACCAGTAAAGATAACGGCAAGGCTACCAACGAGATCACTGTCGTACGTATATTCATCAAGAACAGGAACAAGACGATCACCACGAAGAAACTACCCTCAAACAAGCTCTTCTTTACATTATTAATAGAGTTATCGATAAAATGACTCTGGCGGAATATATCCGTAGAGACATGTACATCCGCCGGCAAGTTCTTCCGCAAATCGACAACAATCTCGTCCAGCTTCTCCGTCAACTTCTCCGTACTCGTATCCGGCTGTTTGGTCACGGTAATCAGCACGGCTGGCTTTGTCCGCTCGGAAGCGGTTCCCAACTTCGGGCTTTTTACCGCCGATCTTAACCGTAGCGATATCACCCAGCATAACCGGATACTCATTCACAGTCTTCACCACACCCTGAGCGATCTCCTCCGCCTTCGACGTAGACAAGACTCCCCGGATGATATACTCATTATCAAACTCATACAATACACCACCATTGGCATTCCGGTTCATATTCCGACAAACATCCAACACCTCGTTCAACCCTACACCGTAGTGCTTCATACGAGCCGGGTCCAACAAGATCTGGTACTCCTTAATATCGCCACCGATCACGGCAACCTGCGCCACACCGCCCGTAGACAACAAACGGGGACGGATCGTCCAGTCGGCGATCGTACGTAAGTCCAACAAAGACGTGGAATCGGCGGTCAAACCGAGGATCATCATCTCACCCAAGATGGATGACTGCGGGCCCAAGGTCGGTTTACCTACGTTCTCGGGAAGGCTCTCACCCAAGACAGCCAGTTTTTCGGACACGATCTGACGAGCCCGGTAAATATCCGTACCCCAATCAAACTCTACCCAAACCACGGAGAATCCGGTGGTAGACGAGGAACGTACACGCCGCACGTCCATCGCACCGTTCACGGCAGTCTCCACAGGGAATGTCACCAAGCGTTCCACCTCCTCGGGAGCCATACCGTTCGCCTCGGTCATGATCACGACCGTCGGGGCGTTCAAGTCCGGGAACACATCCACGTCCGTATTAAACGCCGTGTACGTACCCCAGATCATCAGCAATAGCGCACAAACCAAGATTACCAACCGGTTGTGCAATGAATAATAAATTATCTTATTTAACATGCAACGTCCCTCCTATTAATGGCTATGGCTATGAGCCGGTATCGCGTTAGAAGCGGAAGACAACTTGATCTGGTAAGCGCCACGGGTCACGACCTCATCGCCCGGTTTCAATCCGGAAAGGATCTGTACCTCCGAGCCGTTATTCGCTCCCAGCGTCACCCATTGCTTCTTATAGCCTTCCTCATCCAGACGGATAAATACCGAATAAACGCCCTGCTCCTCGATAAGGGCGGAGACAGGTACGCTCAAGACATTCTCCATCGGCTTTGTCAACAAAAAGATCTCCACGAAAGAACCGGGGATAACCGCTCCTTTATTATCGAACTCGAAAGTCACCGGTACATAGAAAGAGTTCATATCGGAAGCCTTTCCATACGATAACAACCGTCCACGCAAATCAGACAATTTATAGAGAGCGTTATCATACGGAGTCATGAAATTAGCGGTTTGGATCATGGGAAGATCGTTGTAATACCTCTCAGACACGTCCGCACGCAATACCAAACGATTGTTTTGCGAGATCGTAGCCAAAGGCTGGCCTACGGATACATAATCACCCTCTTTCACTTGGATGTTCTTCAAGTAACCGTTCAAGGGAGAGACTACAGACACGCCTTTCGCCGTCTGTTTTCCCGCTATCGCCTCATAAGCGACCTTGGCGTTCTCGTAATTCAAGCGGGCCTGCTCGAAATCCTTGGCGGATACGATCTTATCGCCTACCAAGGCTTGCATACGCTCGTATTCCTTTTTCGCCGTCTCATAAGCGAATTTAGCCCTTGCCGCCACGTCTCCATCCGAGAGGGCGTTGGAAGCGATACTCAACACGGCCTGTCCCTTGCGTACCGCCGTACCATCCACGAATGGCAAGCTACCAAACGAGATCACGCCGGGGACGGTAGCGACGATCACGGACTCCTCCCCTTGCGCCGCCATTACTCGTCCGCTCGTCTTAATCACATCCGTGAAAGGGCGGGATTAACCGTTACGGTCTGCAAACCAACGGCCTCGGCTAAGGCTTTCTTAAAGACAATCTCGCCGGGATGGGTACCACCAGCCTCATGCTCATGGTCATGGCCTTCGTGTTCATGTCCCTCATGATCATGATCGTGATCGTGATCCTCACCTTCATGCTCATGGTCGTGAGCCTCTAATTCATGATTATGCTCATCGTGTCCGGCTTGCGACGCATTTCCCGCACAACCGGCAAACAGGTAAGCGCACATCGCACCTACCAAATATATTTTCTTCATTGTGTAAAAAATCTTGATATCGTTAATAATAAATAGATAGGGGCAAGTCTGTCCTCACCCACTCTCACAAACGAGATATCAAGACATAGGAGGGGCACGAAGTCCCGAGGCACTCACTATCAAGTGTCGTGCAGCGACTCAATGTAGGGGCGTTCTCGTGATCAAGGAGCTGTCCGCAAAACGCCGGTTCAGGTGGATAAATGTAATCAAATAAGACGAGTAACGGCATCAGATGTATATCCACATCTCCATCCATAAAATGAGAAATATGCGTACTGAAATAGGCCAAGTTATGCCCGTCGCAACCGCAATCATGCGTATCAGTGCTTTTATCGCCATGCGCTTGCTCCGCGGTCAAGGATTGATAACAAGGCATCCCGTCCCGGTGATGATGGTGAGGGATAACCACAGAAAGCAATGCCAAGATGCCGGCCATCAGCACCACGTATTGTACAATCCTCTGTTTCATTTTCTCACGCATGGCACAAAGATAAGGATATTTTTCCGTTTTTTACATGAATGTTGTAAGTTTGCGGTAAATAAAAAGATAGATGAAGTTTGGAGTAAATAAAAAGGTATTATTATATACCGCCGGTTGCGTATGGATTTTCGCCGGTATCAATATCTTACGCATCGGTATCATCACATGGTTAAACGATACCCATTATTGGTTATTCAAGATCGGGGAAGCGACCATCGTTTTCTTACTTTTCTTCAATTTGGTCTTTAAACGGCTTTTCTATAAACATTCCGAACGGATCTCCCGGAAAAACGGGAAACATTGCCCGTTCTCTTTCTTCGACGTGAAAGGTTGGATTATCATGATCTTCATGATCGCTTTCGGGATCACGATCCGCACGTTCCATTTACTGCCGAATTCTTTCATTTCCGTATTCTATACGGGATTATCCACGGCGTTGATCATAACGGGATTCTTATTCTTGAGACAAGGAAAACCGTTGGGAATTGAGAATTGAAAATTAAAGATACAGCTATCAATAATTTTCAATTCTCAATTCTCAATTTCAATTCAAGTTTTCGCAGATCAACTCAGCAGCCTTCTTGCCGCTCATCAGCATACCGCCAAAAATCGGTCCCATCCGGAAGCTACCGCTTACGCCGTTAGCGGCCATACCGGAAACGAATAATCGGGTAGATCTCCTTCGTGTTCTCCACCGTCGTCTGCTCACCCAGCTCCACATTCAAGGAACGCTCGCCGATCACGCCTCCGGTCGGTGTATTCAATTGGATATCATTCTTACGGGCTACCACACGGGCAATCTCGCAATCATGCCCCGTACCTTCAAGACAGCCTTTGCCATGATCGTCAACGGATCCACGTGCATCCCTCACGGATTACCGGAGCCCAGTTCACTACCACACCGGCTACGGCATCGTTATGAAACACCACGTCCTCTACCGAATAGCAGTTAAAGATCGTAGCGCCCGCCTTCGTCGCCTGATAAATCAAAGCGGAAGTGGTATGTACCGAATCCATGATATACGTGCCGTTAGCACCCTCCTTATAGCTTACGCCCAATTCCTTGATGATCGGCATAGCCTCTTCCTGCACCACGATATCGTTGAACATCATAGCGCCGCCCCACATACCTCCACCGGGAGCCAGCTTACGATCAAACAACGCCACCTTCTTACCACCGGCTTTCAGAATAAGCGGCCACGATACCGGAAGGTCCCCCTCCCACGATCGCTACATCCACAGACAAGTTGCTCTTCAACTTCTCGAAGTAAGAGTCAATGATTCCACTTGAAACAATCTGTTCCATCTTAATAACTAATTAAAGTTTAAACATCAGGGAGCACATAGAGGTAACGCCCCCTTTATTTCCTAGTTCTACCTTATTTTCCCTTCGCCGGCATTACCCGGATCAGGTTCGATGGGTATAATCTCAGCCCGTATGACTCGGGCACCCCTATGTGAAAAGTCGGGAGCAAATGTACAAAAAATTAGTATAACTGTACACCTTCAGGTTCCACTTCTATGTTTCCCCTCAATTTTTCCGTCATTCGGATGGATAATGTATAAGATGCCTTGAAGATTTGCCACCAATTTCATCGGGTACAATAGCCAATAACATTCATATAAAACCATAGGTTATCAGTATAATTATCACGGTATGTTAGTCTTTTCCTTGTTGCAATGCAAATTCTTTGCAAAAATCATCGGTCAAATAATAAATATCTGTAACTTTGCTTACGATAAACGTAGTGGTATTAAATCTGTAAATCTTGTAATTAGGTAATTCAAACTTATAGTTTCTATCTCTGGTTTTCAATTTATCAACCAATAGGACTCATATTAATCCTTATAAATCACTGCAATTATGTCAATGCATGCTATAGAAAGTTTGGTGGAATATTCCGTGATAACAACAGCGACCGCCTCTCCTGTTCCACCTTTGGCACAAAGTATTTGTTATAGTCTTTACCAAATCCAGAATCAACTGGACTGCGGGTACACGGTATTACGGGTTCGTGATGAACTGGAACAACTCGGTTATCTCTCTCTTTTGCCTCCGGATCAATTGCCTGAGCCGGAGCGTAGCGAGGCGAGGCGGCTTGCCATAGAGGGCGGTTTCTTGAAAGATGGTACTTATGTGGACGGTTGTTCCGGAAAGTGTTGTGTCACCGCAGGGACTGCGTTATGGAAAAAGCTGCTTGAGATGGGTGTTCTTCCTGTATCGGCAAAGGCGGAACTTCGGCTACTAGCCCCTTTGGAATTGGCGGAACAAATTGTTCCCTTAGCTTCTAAGGCACTTGCCGAAGGGGATAAAAGAGGAGCCGATACGCTGGGACATTGGTATGCGTTCTTTCCGCTACTTTGCGTAGTGGAAGGTTTGGACGATGACAATGCACCCGAACCGGAAAGAATCCAAGCGTTGCTCCGGCTGCTGGCAGTTCCCGAAGCGTTTAAAGTGGCGGAGCCTATGGGAAAGAGATGGATTTCGATTTTGAAGAAGAGGAAATGTCTTTCCTTGCCGGTTGGGAGACCCCGTACAACCAGTGGAAAGAGAAACAGGAATCTCTATTTCCAGAATTTTGTAAACGCATAATGTACAAGCTTATAGAAAAGCATGATTTTGCGGAAGCCGACCGTTATGCCTCCCTTACGGGAGATGAAAATGATCCGTCACGCCTGCTCCACCGTTGCGTGGTCAGTTTCGCTTGCCACCAATGGCTGAAGGTGCAAGAACCGGGCACGTTGCCACCGGAACGCCTGCTCTCTCTCCTTGAGGTCAAAGAGGGGCTTGAGTACCTGAGCGGACTGCCGTTAACTGAGCAGGAACTTGCTACTTGCCGTATTTATTTGTTACAGACACTTGTATTGTTGGGTGATTATCCGGCTACCATCGAAATGCAGCGATCCCTGTTTACGGAAGCTATCGACAAACTGGAACAATACCCCGAAGGAGAGACAAAACAGATACAACAAATCGCATTATCCATCAGCTACTACCAAATGCTATACACTAATCTTCCGGACGATTATCCCTCTAAGAAAGAATGGATGCGAAAAGGCTTTCCCGGATTGATGGAACTACCCGGCATCAAACGGATATGTGGTGAACTGCTTCCTGAAATGCCGCAAATGGCAGATACGCTGCAAGGATATATGGAACAATGCGATGCCTTGATACAATATCTTAAATAAAAGAAGTTATGTGCTTTACCGTCAGAAAAATCAATATCATATTGTCGCTGCTGTTAGTGGTGGTATGTTCTTGGGGACAAGTAACGGATGCGAAGAATTTTACAATCACTCCGCAAACCGTAGTGAAAACCAATTTGCCCAAACAGGCTCCCTGCTTGTTTGAGTTGCAAGACATATTGAGAGAACGATTCGGGCAAAGCGCCATTATGGGAGGGTTACGGGCAAAAGGCAATTCGGTTATCGAGCTTTGGACAGACTCTGAGTTGGAAGGGAAAGAACATTATATACTCGATATATCGGCGAACAAACAAATTGCTCCTCAACATATTGAGAAATGTAAAAAGCTTAATCTTCTTCCGACCAGTCATCAGACCAACCGAATTCTTTATCCCGGAATAATTCAGCTAATCCCGAAATCTGCTTGAACCGAAGTAACTCATTTTATCCATTCCAATATTACGCATGATCCACTTATCAGACATCCCAGATTTGACCAACTCCGTAACAATCTCCGTCATAAGTTCCAAGTTGTGCATCCCTCGAGCCCTGTTATGGCGAATGGTTGAAGCCATTCGGTTTGAAATATCTTTCTCAATCACCGTTACAGGCAACATTCCTTTCTCACGATCATAAATCCTTTGAGATTGCTTCATAACCAGATAACGATGATAACCATCTACTATCTCATATAAATCATCCTCTTCAAGATAATAACAGACGCAAGGCATCGTATAGCCATCCTCCCAAATGGAAAGTTCCAATAATCGCATTTCCGGTGGTGCCATGATATTAGGGTTATAGCTGTTGGCTACAATTTTTCTATAGGGACAGCCCTAACACCATATGCCGGACTAACAAAGTTTCCCATGCTTATAAAAATTATATTTGTCCATTACTTCTTTTCTCATATCCCTCTCTCGTTTTGTCTGGGAAAAACCCATATACTTGCATGTATGATCGTTTTTCAAAATACAAACACACATACGTTTGTAAGTAGGGATTTCTTTAAACTCGGGTATATTGATATCATCGATATACTCCATCCGTACTGGTTTCTTATCCGTATGGTAAGCGGTACATTCTTCCACAATGATAGGAATATTAGCCGCCCGTAACTTAGCGATTGTCTCCTCACTGAGGCATCCCTTTTCTCTCCAGAATTTACGGCTGACTCTTAACTTATTCAAATAGTTCTCACGAGTTTCTTCGGGTAAGGTATTTAGGAGAAAATACATATATTTCTCCCAAGAGAACCCGGCTGGGCACTTGATAGCCCTCCATCCCATAGCGGAGGTATTCCCATATATACCGGCAAAGCCAACACCGTTTACACGTCCAACCATCCGCCCCCACATGTCGGGATCGACAACTTTGTAAATGAACAGTGTGGATATCGCTTGGGATATGAATGGGCTCGCCACACGTTGCCGGGACAAAGGCACCCCTGCTTGATAATACAAATCATACAAATGATTATATGGCCAACCGAACTTTCCGTTCGCTATCCAGATATCCTGAGTTTTCCAATCATAAATAGGATATGCGTTATATATAGAATAATTCATTCTGCGAGTCCATTTATAATTAGCTAGTTTTCTGTAATTCTTATCACTATGTATGGCCCGCCACCTATTAAAACTCTCTTGGGTACGGATACCAACAAGGCAACATATACGCCGGCCCATTTTCCGTTGATACAACCAAAAAGGGAACATATTCTGAAAATCATAATCCCACATGTCCTCCTTGAAGAAGTCAAAGTCTTTCGCCCGGAGACATGAATGGGGCATCTCGAACAGATATCCCCGGCACTCCTCGCTCCAAGGTCTCCAATATTGTTGAAACATAGATGTACATGTCTGGACTTTAAAAGGAACACAACAATGATAAATATCAAGGATATCGGAATTAGCGGCATAAACCTTTTCCACATATTCGGTCGTCTGGCTGTATTGAACCCATAATCCATATGAAA
>SCPP01000526.1_pt1 | contig 22464 bp, 35 predicted proteins | sample 6106811 | NCBI WGS metagenome assembly SCPP01 (sample SAMN10720449, study PRJNA508395) | human gut metagenome | isolation source: Participant 2 stool, 15 month | host: Homo sapiens | collected 2018
TGTTAATGGCATCTCCAAAGCACCTTTTGAAGCCGAACACGCAGCACTTACGGGCGTTTCAACAAATACGAATCACACTGGTTACTATGGAGAGGCTTTGTTGAGCAATTCGCTGAGAATGGTGATGCGGTTTGCGTTCACTGTATATGAGGACGCGGAGGCCGAAACGTAGTGATTCGCTATTCTGCTGGAACGGAAGGCCAAAGTATTAGTGTTAATGGAGAACAGTACGGATTTCTTTGCCCAAAACGCAGGACTGGGATACATGGTCAGAAATTAGTGCCTATTCATGTGGTTGTAGGTAGAAACACCATTAACATTTGTTATAACGAAGGTGACTTCTCAGGCATCAATTTGGATTGCATCTGTATTGAGTAAAAGTGTGTTAAATACAGAAGGAGGTAATCATGCGTTTCGCAGAGAAAACCGCAGCGCTTTTACTATCTGCTGCGCTAATGGCAACTAGTACCTTATGTGTGTTCCCAGTACATGTTTTCGCTGATGATAGCAGCGGTTTGGGCAATGTCCTTAGTGCAACGACAGATGGGCTGAAATTGATTCTTACAGTTGCATCGAAGTCTGGCAATCCGGATAAATTGACGATTGATGTATGTAAGGACAATATTCTGCGGTAGACTATCAGCCGAATTCCGTTTCGGAAAGCCCTGATACACCGATGATCGATCCGAATTTGTCGTGGATGCGGTTGATGCAACAATTGACACAGCGGCTGATCCTATTACTGTTACTACGGCAGATATGCGCATTGAAATTGCGAAAGAACCCTGCAGAATGACGGTACAGAAGGCAGATGGTACGATGCTATTCTGGGAACCGAGTTCAGGTGGTGTTTTGATGATGGCGTTCGTTTCGTTCGTGCATCGTCATCAAATTTGTATGGCATCCATAGCTATGACTGCTTTTCAAGCAATGGGGAACTGCTGAGAAATGATAATACGGATACCGCTACTGCAGGACAGCAGGGAAACTCTGGAGGTCCGTTTATGTGGTCTACGGCAGGCTATGGTGTGCTCATTGATTCAGATGGCGGTTATCCATATACTAACTCGACCGATAATAAGATGGAATTCTATTATGGTGAAACGCCTACAGAAGGGCGCCGCTATGAAAAGGATGATGTGGAGTATTATATTATCCTTGGTCAGCCCAAAGAGATTCTTGCGGGATATGCAAAGATTACAGGTACTTCCCATGATGCCGAAATGGTCTTTGGGATTTTCCAATTTCGAGTGGAACATCAATGAAGACGAACTAAACAACATGGTAGACACTTACCGCGCAAAAATATCCCAATTGATGCGTATGCGCTCGACTATGATTGAAAAGTATGGCGAAGATAATTATGGTGAATTCGCATGGAACACCGATAATTTTCCGAGTGCGGCGTCAACTTCCTTGAAAATGAAATGGACGAAAAGGAATTAAACTTATTGGCATTACAAAGCCGCGCATTGTAACACAGCTATCTGATGGGACTGTGACGCAGCAAGGGAAATACGCACAGGAACACGATTTCTTCTACCCGGGGCACCAAGCATATACAGATTATTTCCTTCCGGTCACTGTCCGCAGCATTGACCCATATAAGGCCGATGAGCGCATGGTGGTGGCAACATTCTCAAGATGCCTTTGATAAGGGCATTGTTGGCTGGTGGAATGATGAAACGGATAAAGTTTCGTCGGGTGATGCACAATACTGGTTTGAAATTTCTCTACGATGTTTATTTCGCAGGCCTTGTATGAAGGGCAGCGTAATTACACAGATGGAGGAACCCGAGTATGGCAAACTGCGAGAAATTACTATCCAGGTACACAGCGGTATGCCACAAGCATTTGGTCTGAGATGTCGCAACACAGTTCTATAAAGGCGAACGTGTTGATTGGGCAGCGGGCCTTAATGAGCAGAAAGTTGCGATGCTCTCTACCATTAACAACGGCCAAAATGAAGTGGGCTCTGACGGTGGTGGTTTTAACCAGAATTCTGGGAACATTGAAAATCCGTCACCCGAACTGTACACGCGATGGCTTCAATTTGCTGCACTTTACCCTGCTGACCGTGTTCATGGTACAAATTATCAGCAACGTCAGCCGGTATTTTGATCGACTGCGGAAGAAAATGCGAAGACGGCAATCCGTATGAGATATTCCCCTTATGCCGTATATGTATTTTATGAGCATTCGGCGTATGAAACAGGGCTCGGATTGGTATATCCGCTTCTGTATGACTATCCGAATGATGAAAATCTAGCCAACTATTCTGATGCATGGATGTTTGGTGACTATCTGTTAGTAGCCCAATTACAGAACGTGGTGCGAGTTGTAAGTGGATTTATCTTCCGGAAGGTCGCTGGATTGATTACAACCGCGGTACGGTGTATGAGGGTGGACAATATATTCCGTATTCTCTGAACAGCGAGACATGGACAGACATTCCTATGTTTGTAAAGGAAGGCGGTATTATCCCTACTCAGGATGTGGAGAACTACGTCGGAGAAAAGTCGGGTTGAACATCTATATGTTGACGTTTTCCCTCTAGTACGAGTACATCCCTTTGAGTATTATGACGATGATGGGCAGTCCTACAACTATGAGAACGGACAATATTTGAAGCAGAGCATTACTCAATGCAAAACTGGGGATAGCAACCATTACTGTCGGAAACCGGAAGGCAAGTTTACCAACGATGTTAGTTGGATGTATTTTGCAATTCATGGTCGCTGGAGAGTCTGTTACGTATGAGGGTCAGGAACTTGCAAAATGCACAGACTACAATGAGCTCTTTGCGTCGTGCAGCGGCGTGGACCACAAGCGCTGATGTATATGGGAATGTTACCTGAAAGTGCCGGCTGATTAACGAATGAAACTTCCTTTAAAATTCAAGGAAATGGCGGAACTGGCAGTATCAGCCAAAAAATATGAGGCAGAATATGCATCGCTGTCAGGAAAAATACCGATGGAATGGCAGCAGTGAATGAGAATCATTCCGGTATTCCGGAACGGATTTGTTGACAAATTGAAGCCTGACGAAGCTGCAATCACATTTTATGTGAAAGTTCCTGATGCAGGATCCTACAGCCTGCCCATTCACTATTCCAACGGCGATACAACCCCAAAAACGCTATCGGTATATAGCAATGGCACGTACCAGAATCAGATTGGTTTTGAACCAACAGGAAATTGGGATACATGGATGGATTCTATGGTCAATGCTGATCTGGCAGCAGGATTAAATGCCATCAAGCTCGAATACAATCAGGCCGCAGGGATAGTGGATTTGTAAATGTTGATTATCTATCTGTTCCGTATGCACCGGATACGATTGTGGAAGAAGCTGAAAAATGCTGCTCTGTAAAGCGGAAGACGAATCAAGACCATTGGTTCTACAGTGGAACGGGATTTGTGGATACATTGACGAATGTTGATGCACGAGTCACATTCGATGTGGAAATCCCCGCAACGGCCGATTATCCGGTTACGTTCCGATATGCGAATGGTAATCAGGAAACAAAAATTTGAATCTCTATGTTAATGGGGCATTTGTAAAACTATTGATTTTACAAGTGTAGGTGGAAACTGGAACGAATGGCAAAATTGTACTGAAAATCTTGCCTTGCAGAAAGGTCGGAACGAGATTTCTCTTCGGATGGATAATGGCAACACCGATCCATCAATATAGACAAAGTGGAAATCAAAGTGAAGGATGGAGCCAGTCCACAGAAAACCTCTTGGACAATGGAGACTTTGAACGGAATACATCGATGAATTCGAACTGGTAATGAATGGTGTCCTGATGGTCAGAACTCCGCCTATGGTATAGATTCTGATCTGGAACGAATCCACCGGAGTCCCCATTGCAGGTGACAAACGGGCATATTTCTATTCTAGCGGTGCCTATGAGCAGAGTATTCACCAAAATGTTTCTGTGCCAAATGGAACTCACAATGTTGATGCATGGGTCAAAGTGTCTAACACTGCCCAATGATAGGGCGCTTGGAGATTGTAGATTATGGTGGTGATGCGATTTATCAGGATATGCCGCAGACGGGAAGTGGCTGGCATCGTGTGCAGGTTTCAAAATGTGCTTGTCACGAATGGAACAATCAATGTTGATTCTATGTCAAATCTTCTGGCGGAACAACGGTGCACATTGATGCAGTAAGACTGCTGAAGGTAAGTGACGCAGCGATTCAAAGTTCGGAATCGGATGTTGATGCAGAGGAACATGATATTCCAGTTACTATAGCATCCACGGAAGAACAAGAAACGCCAGTGAAGAAACTTCTCCGGAAGAAAGTGCCCTGCAATGAGGATAGTGAAAATGTGGAAGAAATTGCAACGCCCGAAAGTGCAAGCCTGCAAGTGATTCTACAATTCCGCTAGAAGAATCTGAATACGCAAAGTCGCATAGAAAATCCGGGCATTAATCGGCATTTGTAAAAAGAGACTTTTATAACATTGTGGCCGCTCATATGAGTGGCCACTTTACTGGAAATAACTTTATATTTACTCTTGATTGAACTTATGGCGTTTACATCATGCGGACTATTGACAGTTGTGCAGGCGAAATGATAACAAAAATTGACGATCTTACAAGTAACTATAACTGGTAAGGCTGCGAAGTCCCAACAAAATCAAGTTAACCATCATATTTGTTTCGCGTGCAATATCGCTTTGAAGCGGATGCACCGCACATGACCGAGACGTTCCACAAGGAAACAGTACGGGCGGATACCATCGTCGATTTCCAAGAATCTCATAGGGCTGCAACTGTAGGAAATCAGAAAACAAAGAGTGTCTCTTTGGTTTCGCTTCGCAAATCCATCGCCGTATAAGGTGACTCTCCCTCATACCGCACTGCATAGCGGCAGGGGTATGGGAAAACGAGATTCCGTTGGCCGCAAGCATGCTCTCCTGCCCTCGCTTTCCGGTGAACGGAAGTGGTAGATTCGCCATGTGGGCGGCACACGCCGCTTAGGGACACCATTTCGGTACATTTTACCTTGGGGTCATCAGGAGCGAAAGATGGTGATCTTGCCGCCGGTGCAGTATTTTGTGTTTGGCTTCATGCGCCGACCGTGAACTATTTTCGTTTCAGACCCGGCGTAGAGCTTGCAATCTGGGCAGTAATAACATTTGAATTTGCGTACTTTTCTTCATACATAGTCAATTTCACCTCTTATCCCAGAAAGAAGCCGTGGCAGCAAAGCGCCGCCACGGCTATTATCAAATCATTCTGTGAACATTCAACCCTTTACGCACACGCGGCCAGCGTTTGTCGGCGCGGGTTGATGGCCGCGAGTACAAAAGGGCGGGGCTTGATGTAGTGGGTGGTGGATGTCTCAAAGTGAATCTCCTGTGTTTCCGTCTCGTGGATCTTCACCACAGGAGCCGTATGGTACATCTCGCCGCCAGTACTGAAGATGGCGGGTCTGCCCACCATCAATGCGGACATGAGTTTACCGGTAATGTAAAGCTCCAACTTCCGCTTTTCATTCTGTCATTGCCTCCTCTCAGGCATCTCGGCACAGTTCCACCACGATGAACCGCGCGTTATCCAGCAGCGTTCACATGGTACAGCGAGGTGTTCTGCATCTGCGCAATCTCGTTCGTCTGCCTTGGTGCGCAGACGGATAATCTCCATTTGCTGGGCGTTACCCGCTTCGAGGGCAGGCAGGAGCGCCACCTCTTTCACGCAGCGCTTCTTCATCAGTGACTGTCGGCGTGGGGCGCCGGGTCAGATGCCCGGTGTAAGACTGCCGGGGTCGGACGAAGGGATGACGCGAAACGGCGCTTGTCGGTGCGGGTGGGTATTGACAACTTCGCCCTCCATCGCCCGCCACGCAACCGTGGCAAAGGAATAGCCTGCAAGGTTCGGGTCGGTCAGATACCGCTGCACCGCCCGCAGATAGCCGAAAATGACGATGTCATAATATTCGCTGGCAGGCAGATTCTTCTCGTGCAGAAACTTGTAGACAAGGTTGTGGTTTTGTCGGCAAAAATACGCTGAGTATCATTCAACGGAATATCGTGCATAAAGCACCTCCTTCATAAACTGTTACGCGGGCAGCGGCTGCGTGTCGCCGTTCACCGTAGCACCGATGCAGAAGCTGTCATCGGCGGCCGCAGGGGCGGCGGTGTAACTCCATCTCGCAAAGACCATCATCCTGTTCACGTTTTGCCTCGATGCGCTGGCGGTTCATGCCGCGAATCTGCTCACGGAAGCTCAAGGCGTACTTGCGCACAGCAAAGCTGGTCACCGTGGAAGTCACAAGCCGCTTGAACGTGGCAACGCTGTAATCCTTGCCCTCCGGGTTCGTCTGGCGTTTCAATCCAATCTCCACAAGGCTGCCGTAGGTGGCACTGTTGCGGAAAACAAAGCCCTGATTCAAAACTCACGGAACGGGCTGATGCTGGTGGGCGAGATTGATTGCCAGCGGCATAAACTCCCCGCTGCGCAGCATACAGCACCCGCATATTCTTGCAGGCTTTGCCGCGACCATTGGCGGCACTGCCAAATTGGCTCAACGCACAGGTTTCGCAGACACCACCGGGTTCACCGTAGCCCTGTTTGCCGTCCACCGAGGAGCAGAGCGGCGGTACATCGTCGCTGTACTCATCGCCCTCCGGCCAGTAGGCGCAGCTTGCGTGATTGAACAAAATCACGCCGGTGAGTGGGGCTGTAATCCGGGTGCTGCGGGTCGCCGGTAGGCAATTCAAACTGCAGCACGCCGCCTGCGGGAATCTTGATGCGGGGAAAGGACATCGTAAAGCCGTCCCTATCCTCGGCAAGTTCCTCACTGCTGAAATCGGCATCGCCCATTTCGGGCAGCACAAAATCCAGCGGTTCGTTGGCGGTCATGGCGGTGGTGGCTGCGGCGTTAGCGTTCATCATAGACATAGAAAAATCCTCCTATATGTAGGGCAGCATCAAGCAGCTGCCTGGTTGATTCTCGACCACTGCTGGGCAGGCATGGTCAAAATACTGTAACCGATGCTTTCCAATTCACTGGCGCGGTCATAGCTCTCCACATCCTGGCTGTGTCGGGTCACGGCGTTGGATAAACCATACAGCGTCAAATCGTTGGATTCGATCAGCCGCTGCAATACGCCAGTGCTCGCTGTCGGTAATGTGGAACTCTTTGCTGGCAAGTTTGACGACGGCCGGCACATCACGGGTATCCATCTGTGCGGCTTTGGCCTCCTGCATTTTGCCGACGACCTGTGCGAACCGCGCTTCTTCCACGGCAGCGCGCACGGTGTCCTGAATCTTCATGACAAAGGCTTTGTCCTCCGCGTCCAAAGTTGCTTGGGAGTAGACGCTGAAATTTTCCTCGCTATCTGTAACACGCCCCACATGGTTACGGCGGGCGGCGGCTTCATTCACGACCATGCCGTTGCTGCACACCAGCCGATAGATCAGCGGCTGGATGCTGACGGAACCAAGTCCGACCTCGCTGTTGCTGATGATGACCCCTGCCTGCACAATGTCGCCGGGGATACCTCCGCCTGCAAGCGGGGTTCACGGCCTTGATGTACATACGGCTTTCGGTGATTTGGCAGCTTTCAAAGCGGATGTCAGGCAGCCCGCCGAGAATCGGAAGCGTCACGCCGGCAATGTCGATATTGTCGATGCGGCGGTAGCGATTGCTCAGGTACGCACGGGCGGAGCCGTCCAAGGTGCGCAGCATACGCTGGCTGTTTTCTTGCTTGAACCATGTGTTGGCGTTGTAGGCCAGCAGGTCGGGGCGTTCCTCCCGCATACGGTCATAGTAGGCGGCGGGGATGCGCAGATGAGTGCCGATCTGCCGATGGGCGATGCCGGTGATGGTCATGGGCTCGATTAGTTCAGTGCCGCTGTCGTCTGACAGGTGCAGAAACATTTCTTTGCCGTAGGATTCCATCCGCAGGCGATTGGGGCAATGAGGTAGTCCTCCTTGGACTCGCTCTGCCGTTTCACTTCGGTCAGCATCTGCTGTCAGGATACACCGGATTTCATACGCGAAACCTCCTTACCACGAGAGAACCAGCTTGCCGGAACTTTCCTCGGCGGCCAGCCCATCTCCTGCAAAGACCTGTTTCAACTTTTCCCAGCAGCCCACAGGTGGGAAACCGTGCAGTTCCGGGAGTACCGATGTGCTGCCATCCGTAAGCTGGATGTGACCGTCCTCCTGCACGGTCATCGAGTGATGCCCGCGGGAACTGAGGTCGGCCACTATGCCCTCCAGCGTTGCGCGTCCCTCAGTTTCATACCAAATGCGCGGGTTGGACAGCGGGGAGTCTCGGCGGGGATGCGCGGCTTTCGGGTGAGGCTGTTGTGGGTTCGGGCGCAGCGGCACGGTGTTGATCAACTCGCACCGCAAGTGAGCCTGCTTGTCCAAAACGACCTCGGCACTCTCAAAGCCGTCCAATCCGTGAACACGAATCAGGCAGCGCCCTCCCTCTTTGACGATAGCAAGCGGATCTTTGGTGGCCCATTCCCATGTGATGTTGCTGCCTGCTGTTCGAAGCGCAGCGGTGACGCGTTGGTTCACATGAAGCAGCAGAATGTCGCTGAGCGGTTCGTCCTCAATGTCCGGCACCACAAACTTGGTGCGGCGGGGTGCCTTTGCTTTCTTCTTGGGACTGCCGTGAAGGCTGCCGGTGCAGCACATACAGTCCCAGATGGAGCAGGCAACAAGCAGAAGCGGCAGCAGCAGCGCGCCGCGCACAAACGCGGCGATGGCTACAATGATGCCCACAAAATACTTGTACCGTTCCAGATGGCATTGTCAGATTTCATTGTCGATTACCGTCCTTTCACAAAAAAGGGCTGCATCAGGTGTCCATTCTGAACACTTGATGCAGCCCAAGGTGCAGCCGCTTTTCGGCGGCCATGCGGGATGCGGATGGATTCTTGTTCACTCCTTTCTGCCGGTGGCAGGAAATATCTATATAAAAGTGCCGGCAGGGAAGACACCGCGCCCAATTCAGCGCAATGCCATCTACTACCGGCACCGATTACAAAAATAACAACGTATGCTTATATAGCATAAAAATCATCTATAAGGTTATTATAATACTATATCTTGTGGTTGTCAATGGTGGATTTTGTATGGGCTCCTGCACGATGATAACAACGCGCTTGCAATTATACTCCCGCAGGAGTATAATTGCAATAAGGAGGTGGTCTGATGAAAAGACGATTTATCACGGCTCGGATCACATTATTGAAAAGCCCCAGTATGGCTATGGAAAGCCCTATAATGACTATGGCGTTGGCTTCTACTGCACTGAAAACCCGAACATGGCAAAAGAATGGGGCGTAAGTATTGACCACAACGGTTATGCAAATGAGTATCAAATCGAATGTGACGGTTTGACGATTCTCGATTTGAATGCCCCGGAATATACAATGCTGCACTGGCTGACGATTCTGCATGAAAACCGTGAGTTTGATACGTCCACACCGCTGGCGGCGGAAGCTAAGGATTACCTCTTACAGAATTTTCATCTGGACTACAAAACGGCAGATGTCATTATCGGCTATCGTGCCGATGACAGCTACTTTTCCTTTGCCGCTGACTTTATCAACGGTGCAATCTCGTATCGCCAGTTGTGTAGCGCTATGCGCCTTGGCAAACTGGGTCAGCAATTTGTACTGAAAAGCCGAAAAGCCTTTGAGCAGCTGAAATTTATGGGCTATGATACAGCAGACGCCAAAGAATGGTATAAGAAGAAAGCGTTCCGTGACCAGGCCGCCCGCCGCCAATACTTTGATGTAGAGCGGAACCGCCGCCAAAGGGGCGATCTTTACATTACAACCATCCTTGACGAGGAGATGAAGCCCAGTGATCCACGCTTACGATAAAAATTATCTTACCGCTGCACAAAAATGTCTTGCGCGTATGCTGGACTACATGGTCAATGATTTACAGTATCCGCTGGAAACAGTATGGAACTGGTTTTAATGAGCGAGATTTCCCATCGCTTTGAACTCGGTGATAGCACTATTTTGGCAGGCACTTCCGGTGTGGAACTTGCCCGCAGGGTACTGGAACAGGCGGGGAGCCAGAACCCGTCCGCAAGGCATCCTATGCGTATGACCGCAGTCCCGAATACTGGACGGGCTGGGCTATCGCATATTACCAGTGGGATACCGGGCTGCGCTTCTCTGAAATTGAGCAGGCTGTGCCGATTTCCAAGGTGCGAATGCTGTATACGACCTACCATGAAATGGACGTTCGCCAGTTTGCTGATAAGATGAACGAACTGTACCGCGCAGCAAAGCCGGAAACAAACCTAAAGAGCCTGCGCACACTGGCCGAAATGAGCCAGTCGGAACTGGCACGACAGGCAGAAATCCCCGTGCGCACCATCCAGCAATATGAGCAACGCCAGAAAGACATTAACAAGGCGCAAGGGGAAACCTTGCTGCGCTTGGCACGTGTCCTGCATTGCAGTATAGATGATCTGATGGAAAAAGTCCCACAGCAATAACATGAATAAGAAGCGGAAGATTCTCATTTAGAACGGCGGGAATCTTCCGCTTTCATTTTGTGGTTATCGCATCAGTAAGTATCAAGCATAATTTGCTGCCGCAGGTAAAGGTTTGACACTGCCGTGATGACCTCGCGGCTGCAACGGTACTCTCGGACAGCCTGTGCAAAGTTGTCGCAGTTCAGGTCATTGCCATCGTACAGCTTGTCCAGCACATCGTAGCCGTCTTTCAAACGGAGGAGGTCCATCTCGATGCACTTGATAATTTCTGCGCACGAGAGCGGTGTCTGCCGGGCAAGGCAGATGACTTTTTTCTCGCAGGCGCTACGGATATCCACGTGGAACAGGCGGCGAGTGATTTTCCATGAGATGGCCTCCAAAAACGTCAGTTTGAGGAACGACAGCACCCGCAGCGGCCATGCCGCACCGATGGGGATGATAAAGCGGCAGGCAGAGCAAATCATATAGCGCATCATACTCGGTATCCCCGGTACCTGCCACAATGAGCCCGCGAACTAGCAGGCGCTGCACACAGTCCTGCCAGCTGCGGTGGATGGTGACATTGAACTGCTCGCCATCTTCTCGTAGAAGCTGCTGATTTCCTCTTCCCGCAGGATGCGCCAGTTGAGGATGGACCAGAGCATAAACTCTGCACATCGACCTCGTACTCTTTTTCGCAGACGATGATGACCGGGCGGGTGCCTTCTTCGGTGCAGCAGCGGATATAACGGCCATTGGCAGTGTAAAGCATTTTCATAAGGGAACCTCAAATTTTAATTTTCGTGTAGATGAGAGAAAAATTCGTTGTTTCGCAGTTTGCGGACAGCACGGCTGATCCACGCCGAAACGTGGTTGGGCGGGGCGCTCATGCGAGTAGCAACTGCGGTAAGCGGTATGCCGGAGACTTGCAACGCCAGCGCATGGACGCCCTTGCGGGTCACGCCACTGTATTGAGATTCTGCAGCGACAAGCGGCAGAGTCTCACTTTGTATGACTTGAGATCGCGTTTTGAACTTCTAATGCGGTAAGTGCAGCGGGCTCCATCACTGCAAAGAAGTATGCTGATACTTACTCAAAACATTGCGGCAGTAACTGACAAGACCATTCTGTACGACCTGCCGGGCATAGGATGCAAAGCTACCGCGCGCTGGGTCGAAGGTCAGTGCTGCATTGCAGAGCCAGACACAGCCCTCTTGATACAAGTCCTCATAGCCAAGACCAGCAACGCAGGGATTGACATTGATGTCGAACCGCAGGACGCGCTCTACGATGCTCAGATTTTCTTCTGCCAAACGCTGTTGGTCAGCTGTGAGCCTTTTCACGCATTTCATAACCGTCACCTCGCAGTCGCATTCTCGCAGATGCGGATGATTTGCTCACAGCGGTAGTCGCCGCACTTGGCAATATGTACCTGATCTCCGGGCAGTCCCATCTGCGTTTGCAGCCAGCAGTAACTCTGGTCTCGGTTCATGCCAAGCTGTGCCTGTACGCTGTGCAAGGCATGGTGGGCAAGAATGCGTTTATGCCGCAAATCTCCGTTGGCAAGGGTGCCGAGGGCTGTTTCGTGCGGCGGTCTGCTGTGACATAGGCATCACAGGCAGGCCAGCGGCGGCAGACGTACAGGTACGTTCCTGCGGAAATGTCGGACAGACCATGAATCGCGCTTGCCGGGCGCAGCATGGCAAGAGAGCCGCAGTAGGGACAATGGATACGAGCTTGTTTCATAGAATTTCACCTCCAATTTGTTGAAAATAGGCCGAAAAAACCTATTTGCCCTTATTACTGTCATCTCACACGAAAAAATTAAAAAATTTCGGCCACTTTTTCAAATTTTACAATTTGTTCATATCTTCGCGGCGTTACGCCAGCATCGGACGGGATCCGCCACCGACAGATTTGCGTACATCCAGCATCGTCCTGCCGTTCAGCGTGACAGGCGCATTGAACAGCATCGTCAGAAGGTACTTTTTGAGATTTTAACGTCTGTGCGCAGATTACGCAGGCTATCAAGGACAAAACGGATATGCTCGCTTGTCAGCTGTAACAGCCGTTCCCGCACCAAGGCCATCGGGAACAGGTTGTTTCCAAGCCGCAGTACAGGGCTGCGAAGCTGGATTGTCTCCACGACCAACTCGTAGATTTCCTGCATCACGGGCGCTCTCCGGCTGATTGCGGCAAAGCAGGTCCAGCTCAATGTTGTCGCGGACTTTTGTCCGCACGGTCTCGCTCTCGGATAAGATCAGATCCGTATTTTGTTTCTCTTTATTTTGTATTTCTTTATTTAATTGTATGGGATTTTCCTGTACAGCAGAATCCGATGCAAGGTTCCAGCATAGGCGGCACGGATTCAGCGCTGCCATCGGAGCCGGACGAGGACGCTTGCGGGTACTCATAGACATAGTAATCGCAGCCTCGCAGACAGCCGCGTTCATCCCGGACGCGGGTGCGCATTACATATCCGGCATCCTCCATTCCCAAATGGCTGTACGGATAGCGTCAACGCTCTCCTTGTTGATGGCGGCAAGCCCTTTGAGGGTATAATCCCAGTCGTCCGGCAGGGAAAGCATCTGCGACAGCAGGCCCTTTGCTTTCAGTGACAAATTTTATTGCGAAGATGATGATTGCTCATAACGGTATAATCCTTAATGCGCTCTACGCGAAAAACAGCCATTTTACGAATCCTTTCATGTAAGAAGATGGGCAGTCGCCGGGCTGCCCACGGTACAGATTCTGACGGATAATGCGGGTGATAATACCCACGGCGATGCTACGTTCCTCGTCCAGCTTTGTTACCACAAAGCTGACGTCGTCCTTTTTGCCGGGTGTGCGGCGGTCATAGCAGGAGTGAGCCACGGCGTTGACACCGTTGGAAAGCCGCACATAGACGATGCCTTTATGTACATCGGTGACGCGGCCGGCGTATTTGCTCTGCACACGGCAACGCTTCAAGGCTTCGAGGCTGGTATTCTCTGTGACGCTCTTTACATCGGCATGGACGGACAATTCTCCTGTGAGGTTTTGTTCACTTCGGTCACGCGGACAAGAATCTGGTCGCCCACAGCAAAACGGTCATGGGCATCACCGATCCAGTCCCATGCCAGATCCCGCGCCATGATGGAACACTCTACACCGAAAATCTCGACACGGATGGACTTGTCGGCAACGGCAATGACGCGGGCCTGTACAACGCGCCTCCCGGACGCGGTACTCACCGTTGGCATCTGGGCTGAAATAGAAAAGCTGGCGTTTGCGCATCATGGCTTCGCGGCGGCTGGCAACCACACTGCGGCTCTTGGAGTCAATACCCAGGATGACAAAGTCGATTTCCGCGCCCAGCATATTGCCCAGCAGCTTCATCTGGCGGACGGCCATGCTGTCGGTACTGTTGGCAGCACTGGGGCAATCATCATTTCTTTGAGGGAATGACGATGCGGAAGCCGTTGTAGTCCACAACGGCAATCGTCTTGCCGCTGTCGGTCTGCTCGATACCGCCCAACGGTGCGAAGAGGATGCGCCGTGTGCGGTAGGCGTTGTGAATTTCGTGCCAGGCAGCAGCTTCGCGGGCATCCTCGGTTTCGATTTCGTCACCGCTTTCAATAGTCAGCACCGGAGCATCTGCTTTGCGTCTGCGGCGGGGGGGGAGTCTCGGCAGGCTTTTCTTCTTCGACAGGGGCGGGAATGGGTGCATCCTCAAACCCACAAGTTCGGGATAGGCAGGTCGGGGTAAAAATGTCACTGTTCATTTCCATGGAAAACCTCCTTTCAGTTTCAGGTTTTGTTATGATAGATTCTTTGTCGGTGGCAACCACCGTTTTGATTTGGCGGGACGGCCGCGGCGCTTAGGCGGTGCCTTGGGGATGCTTTAGCTGTTTCCGCCGGAAAATTTCGAGCGTTTCCGGTATGGCTTTCCGCCACTCGGGATATGGGCGGACGCTTTGCACTCCCGCAGATGCTTATAGGCAGGGTGCAGAGAGTAGTCCATCTTGTGGACTTTCAGAACCTTGTGGCCGCGCAATATCACGAGCGCTTCATCTACCGGCAGGCGCAGCACTTCATCCGGGTCAGCACCGGCCGCTTTCCGACACCACTGCTTTCGCGGTACTGCGGCGTATAGTCGGAGACGCGCAAGGTACTCAGTGCTTTGAGGTACTGGACACCGCCACGCTGGCGATGCCGGTACGCTGGGAAAGGTATTCGGCGGTCAACTGGTCTGTAACCGAGAAAAGCTGCACATCGCAGTTGCCCAAAATTTCCTGCCACTGGTTCTGCGGATAGCGGTTTTGCAGACCGGCAAGATTCTGGAATACGCAGGACATAGAGATGTTGCGGGAGCGAATGACGCTGATGCTCCGGGATAATTCAGGAAATCGTACCACAGGCGGTCAATTCCTCGCCCAGCACATGAACCGGAACAGGCCGCCCGCCGGGGCAATTGGCATCGGCATAGCGCACGAGTTTGATAAAGGCAAAAGACAGGAACAACGATGCAAGAAAATCAAAGGTACTGTCCTGATCGCTGGTGACGATAATACGCGCAGGCTGCTGCCCCGGCAGTTCAAGGCTGATTTCGTCATACGCAGTGATTTTCTTAATCAGCTCAGACTGAAATACTTGCAACCGGCTGCCCAAACCGCTGATGACCCTGCTGCGTACAGAGTCCGATGCCCGTTGATACAGGCTGTACGGTGCTTTGGCAGGATGCGTCAGCGGCAGAACATCAAACAGGCTGTCCAACTGACTTTCGCTGCATTGCGTGATAAGGTTGTACACCTCACCAATATTCCGCTGTTCCGGCGGGTAGGTGAGGTCAACGTATAAGACCAGCGCTTTCAACAGATTCATCTCGCCGGAATCCCAGAAGCGGTCACTTTGCCGGTGCCGTTGGTATTCTTAATGATGACATCCACGAAAAGCTGCGCCATCAGCTCCTGCCCCTCAATTTCTTTCAGGCAGTTCCATGAATCGGAATTTTCGGGCTGACGAGGTTGAACACCCGCACCGTGTAGCCCAAAACTCGCATATATTCGCTGGATTTTCGTAGAGTTCCGATTTGGGGTCACAGATAATCAGCGACTCTCCGCGGGCAGCGCTTTGCAGGATGCGGTTCATACAGAACGAACGGGTTTTCATCGAGCCGCTGGCACCGTAGACGGCGAGGTTGCCGTTCATACGGGTTTTCCCGGGATGCAAAGAAACCTGCCGTCGAGAATCCCCAGCACGGTGCCCGTATGCTGACAGGTCGGAAACTATATTCAGCACAGCAGGAATTTCGCGGCTGCATCCAGCCGGACGTGCCGTAAGCCTTTGCAGAGAAATCAAAGTTGCGCTCAGAATCCGTTAAGGCATCTTGACTGAACAGCTTTCGATACAGGAAAATCGCGGCGACTGTGCTGCGCAGCCTGCTATGCAGTAAAGGTTGTACGGAAACCATAAAATGCCTTTAAGACAGTCCGGCGGCGACAAAGAAACGGCGGGGAAGTACCGCCCGGCATACCGCCGTTTTCTGCCAGACAGCATAGTTGCCGATGAACTGCGTCATAGCCGCAGGCGTAGAGCAGCAGCGTGACCGCCAACAGAATCTGCCATCTTTTGAGGAACGTTTCATGGCAAAGTCAGAAACCTCCTCGAACGCAGCAAAGTCGATGGTCTGCAGTTCGACCTTGTCGCCGCAAGTGGCCGCAGCGCGCCTGCCTGAAAATCAAAGCAGAGGATGGCCCCCTTCATTTGCAGCACTCCAAGGCAGACAGGAATCGGAACAAGCGCGGCAGATCCGGCAGATAGCAGAACAGAATCGGCGCGCCTGCATCGGTACGAGCATCGTTTTCGATGAAAGCATTACGGCAAGGCAGCTGGAGTTCTTGCAACAGCGTGGCGTTTAGTTGCCCGATGACATCCGGGCGACAGAGCAGCCACAACAGCGTCTCGCCGTGGTAGTCATTGGTGAGAAAGTAGAAGTGTTCGTAGCCTTCGCCAAAAGGAAGTGTTCTTTCTTGTAGGTCTTTGCATCTTTCAGCAGAGTAGTCATCACTGCCCACTGATCGGACAGCAGGATGCCATCAGGCGTGTGACTTGCGCCATCCGCATATAGCGGATATTTTGCAGCATGATTTTTCCCCGCTGTTCGATTTGCGTGTCAAAGGTCGGAACAGCATCCATGCCGTTGAACACAGCAAAGGTGTGGGATGGGGTCATCAGTGAGCCTACCATGCGGGAGCCGTGAACCTTTATCATTTCAAGACCCAGTTCTTTCATCTCGCGGGAATCATAAAAGCGGTGATTCAATGCGGCAAGGACTGCTGCCACCCGGCACAAATACAGGCGGCTTTTCATCTCGATAAATCACCGCGCCTGCATTCAGCATCGTGACATAGGTTTGCGCAATACGGTGCAGCCGCAGACGACGGGCAGGGGATGATTTGATGGAGTTGGTGTCGGTGCGGCCTGACAGATAGAATTGAAATCGTTCTGGCGCTCGTTCCCGCAAAAGACGTTTGCCACGGATACCGAGCCGATAGCCGCGAAGATGATCTTTGGAGAAGATGCGCAGGAGCTTGCCGTGTCAGGCTCGTCACAACTTTTTTCGTTAACTTTGCTTGAGGTAAGACGGTCAGCACACGCACAAGGAACCTCGCCGCAGATGGCTGTAAGCGCCAAAAGTTCATAATAGAGGCTGTCTTGCGCGGGCAGGACAGGAAAAGCAGAAGAAATAGAAATCACCTCGGAATTTAACCGTGCCTTCTTTGACTCCGGCGAAAGTCGCTGCCGATTGGGGTATGAATCGGCTTACAACAACGCGGAAAAGTCATTTTCAAGCACAGGTATCTGATTTTTACGAATTTTTCGGAAAAGTGGAGGTCGGTTTTCAGCCGATTTTGGGGCGTTCAGCCATGCCGAAAAGCAATTTTTCGGCATTACCGTTATCACGGTAGAGGACGAATATCCAAACCGGGTCGTCTGGAAAGAATCGCACAACGCCCGGTATCGTCTGTCAGACAGAATGTAGCAATGACATCTATGACAGCTTTCAGTTCCAGATTGTCATAATCCCGCACGGCTTTGATTGGCAGATTGTGGTCATAGATATGCTCCACGCAAATCACGCAATCGGAGAAATGGGGAAGTGGTCCGCTTTGCACCAGTGCCGCCTGTAGTGGCAGCAAAGGAATTTACAGCCGTCGCGCTTCTTTATCCGGCAGCAGCGCGGGGAGCAGCACACGCAAGTAGTTGATATCTGCCCACACGCGGATGCCCTGCACCTCGGCTGCCTTGGGGTAGTAATAAATCGGCGGCTCGTTAGACACAGAAAAGAACATATTGCGAAGACGCGCCGTGCTTTTCTCGCTGAGAAGTGCCGCGCTCTCGGCAGTTTTGCAAACTGCATCGGGTCGGGCGCGGGCAGCAGATGTTCCATCTCGTATAGCTTTTGTGGATGTCGATGAGCCCGCGCTGTTCCAGGCGGATACGGTTCAAAAGTACGTCAGGATTCAAGCGCGGCCTCCTTTTGTAGTAGCTGACGGTGCCGTCTTCGGCCACCGTGCAGAACCCGGCCACCTGCGGAATATCCAACAGCTCGATTTGGGCAACATCATCGACCACCACAATGCGCTTGCCGGTATCTTTCTGCGGTTGGCGCAGCAGCTGCAGATCATGGCTTCTTTGCCCTGCGGGATAGGCACGATCTCATACAGCTCCCCATTTGCAAAACAGAGGATCGCTGCCGGGAATTCTCCAACAGTGTGGTATTCCACCTGATTTATAAATCGAGTAGAACCCAGACGCAGCGGGATAAGTCTTTATCTGCGCCGTTTTGTGCTTCTTGATTTGCGTAGTAGCGACCATTCTCGGCGCAGAAGATGCGCTCCTCTTTCAGCATATGGGAAAGCAAAGTTCTTTGCTGTTACTTCTTTTCGGGGAAGAATCGGCAAAGCTGTTCTTCGGTCAGACCGGGGTACAGCGAAATGTTATGCAGCATTTCAGCGGTTTCCCGCTGATAGATCGCTGCGCGGTTTTTCAATACAATCACCATCCTTATTGCGCATTAAGGACGCATCAAGACGTATTAGGTACTGTCGGCAGCATAGCCACAGGCCGCTAATACGCAATCAATACGCTCTACTGCGCATTAAACTTTTTATTGCGTAATCATTGTGTCAAGGCGGACGTATTACGGTCATCTGCAAAACCTCCCAAATCAGAAATTGCCCAAAACAAAAAGAGCCGTGCCTGAAAAGTCAGGTACGACTCTGGGTGAAAATGTCCAACCTTTTGGCTGAACCCTATTTTGAACATACTAATTGTAACACGCTGGATTATACACGTATATACAATCACTGCGCGGATGTTGTGCAGATGTAATGCAAGTGCGGAACAAAAAACTTTCGGGGCAGTGCATCCGGCGCAATCTTGATTCTTTGGTGTACAGGCATTATAATGCAAAGGAAAGCAAAGAAAAGGAATCATGAATTTTATGGATAATCAGTTATTGCAAATACAGAACAGAACCTGCCACATCTATGGCGATATCAGCGCCGAATACCTGTTGCTGCAAATGGTGGATGAACATGACCTTGCAGGGATGGAACGAGAAGTTGAAGTCATACATCGGCAAACCACACAACCATTTTGCTGGCCGCTGTCCAAGTCGATAATTGAACGACGATTTGTCGCCTTGGCCTGCACCGCCCGTATGGGGTAAGCAGGGCTTTGGTGGCAGGGCAGGAAATACGCTTGCATGGCTTGAGCAGGCTGTGCCGGGCATTTGCCAACAGTATTCTATAAAAGGAAGACTGCAAGGTTGTTTTGGGCGGCTACTCGCTGGCGGGCTGTTTGCGCTGTGGGCGGCAACCCGACCGATGCACTGTTCGGTGGGCAGCGGCTTCGCCGTCCGTGTGGTTTCCCGGTTGGCAGGAGCATGAGGCGGCACGCCCTATTCAGACGCAGCGCGTTTACTCAGCCTTGGTGACCGCGAGGAACATACCAAAATCAGACGATGGCGGCGGTGGGCGATAACATCCGCGCCCTGCACAGCACCTTGACCCGGTGCGGCAGAGACTGCAGACTGGAATGGAACGCAGGCGGTCACTTCAAGGATGCCGACCTACGGACGGCAAGGCATTTGCCTGGGTTATGGAAGGAAAACAATAAAGTGACAATTTTAATAGATGCCGATGGCTGCCCGGTGGTGGATTTGACTCTGCAGACAGCCGCAAAGTATAACGTACCTGTACTAATCCTATGCGTTACTGCCCACCAAATCCAACGCGATGGTGCGCAGACATTGACCTTTGACAAGGGCCCGACAGCGTAGATTTTGCGCTAGTAAACCGCGTACATCCTGGTGACCTTGTAATCACGCAGGATTATGGGCTGGCAAGTATGTGTCTGGCGCGCTGCGCCCGTGTGCTGAACCAGAACGGCTTAGAGTACATCCGAAAATATTGATAGTCTGTTGTTCCGCCGCCACGAAAACAAAAGCTCCTCCGTGCCGGAAAGCACCCCAAAGGGGCATCCAAACGAACGAAGGAGCAGAACATGGCCTATAAAAATGCCTTAGAGAAAATCTTGCAGACTGTGTGAGCGCTTCTAAGTCATCAAAACGGTTCCCGCGTTATTAAAAATTAAAGCCTGTTTTACTACAAAGTAATTACTTCGCTTGCAAGATTTTACAGCGCACTGCCAGAGCATCAACCAAGATGTTGGCACGGTTTGGCTCACCGAAATGCGTTGGCAAAATTTCAAGAACCTCATCTTTACAATCATCCAGCGCAGCAAGATTCAGCGCTGGCAATCCATCTCTTGCAAGGGCAAGCTGTGCCTGCTGTGTGGCAGCGAACGGTTTGGCGGGGCATCGGCCAGTGCGTCGATTTTGAGGCGTACTGGTCGAACCAAAGGCTCGTGCCGCTGTCAAAATCGGTGCGAAACCGACCCATTCCAGCGTTACTGCGTCACGGATAGCGCCAAAATTGCCGAAGTGACGATCCTGATTACAAATCAGATAATCCAGAATCATCATCTGTTGCAACCGCTCGGGCACATCCGGGATACCCAGCTTTCACAGCAAGCGAGGAAATGGTCGTAGGCGCTCACACCGTCCGCGCGGGGAAAGCCGAAAAGATATAGTAGGCGCTGACAAAGTCCTGCCGGTCGGTTGTCATATTCGGGCAAACGGAATAGGGCTTGTCCCCTCAAACAGCAGGCTGTATTCCACATGCGGGATGCCCAGCTTGCGGCAGAGCAGGGAGCGACAACCTCGTTGAACGGCTCCTGCTGGGCCATGCCGCTACCGCCCTTTACCAACACACGCTGGCAGTTCAGAATCTTCCATTTCTTTTCAGCCAGCCGTCCGAGGTGTTGCAGGGAGGCAAGGTCAATGCTGTCCTGCTGCGGAATCTGCCCAAACAGAATGTTGCCGACATCTTCCGAAAAATCATTATTATAGAAATTGACCTTGCTCCATTCCAGTGGCTGTTCTGCAGGATTGAGCCAGTATTGATCGGACAGGCTTAGTGCAAAGCACTTCATCATCAAAGTGCTGGCGGACAGCTGTAACTTCTTCTGAACCTGCAAATCCTCCAGCGCACGGTGAAATCCCGAACGGCTGGCAGGGATGGTACGTCCGGCCAACCAAAGATTCAGATTCTTGGCAAGCTCCTTGTGGTCGGGGGCGTATAGTCCAATCGGCAGGTGAGCAGGTTGCAGCACATCGTCTACACGGTATACCGTGCCGCTGATGTCATTGACGCTCAGCACGGCAACGACAGTTTCACGGTGCATCAAAATATACTTCATATGTCCAGCCCACCTTTCAAATAAGTTATATCCATATTATACAAGGCAATGCGCATTTTAGCAACATTTTGTTGCGTGATGATTCTACTTCTATGCCGCATAGCAACCCGTGATGTATGAAATCTGTATTGAAGAATTGAAACTGATTCCTATATCAAAAATCCGTATGCGTGTTCAGCTATCATTCCTGTCTGCCAGCATAGTGTTCAAAGTTGTCACGCAGCAATAAAAATATATATAATCCTTACTTTGAAAGTGACTGCATTAACAATGAAAAACTTATCCCATGGAACGCCGTGTGCAGTGAAGCTGCTTGCACGGTGTGGACCGGGGCGAAAGGCTCGAAAGAGTCTGACCTATCGGTATTTTTGTTCCGCTACGAGTACAGCGCCAATTTCTTCTACAAGCTGTGGAAGCGCATCCGCAAGTACAACGGACTTGTGACCGGGCTGACGCAGAATGTGGACGAACTGCTGCGCTCCGACACCGCCCGCCTGATGCTGGCAAACTCGGAATTTTGGTAATGCTGAACCAGAGCGCCACCGACCGCGCGGAACTGGCGAAGCTGCTGAACATCTCCGACAACCAGCTTGGCTACGTCACCAATGTTCCCGCGGGCTGCGTATTGATTCGCTGCGCGGGCAATATCGTACCTTTCACAAATTCCTTCCCGAAGGATACAAAGCTCTATAAACTGATGTCGACCAACCCGTCCGAGAAAAGGAGTAAATCTTTGCATTATAAAATAGAGGACCGCCGAAGCGGTCCGAAGGTGCTACAAACTTGAATTCGACGCTATGAAATTTCTTTTTCATCATCTCTTGGTGGTCGGACATAGCGTAGCATTTCTTTACACAAGCACCGAATTGCAAGAAATTGGATTTTGCTTCTTTTAGTTGTTATTCCATGATTGGAGTCGCTTGGCTCGTTATCAGAAGTGATGAACGGGTCATTCTCCCACAAACAAACGGGGCAAATATACCCACAATCTTCATTTGCCGGAACATTATAGGTAAAATATCCGCAACAAGGACATGGATATTTTTCATTACGGAGTTTGTTCGCCCCTTTCATTTTCAAATTTATAGACCTATTTTAATGCTGCCAAAATATTGTTTCCAAATCCGCAGCCGTCCCTTATAGTCATCTATCAGAGCCTGAACATTTTCCCCTGCGGGA
>SCPP01001681.1_pt1 | contig 22454 bp, 22 predicted proteins | sample 6106811 | NCBI WGS metagenome assembly SCPP01 (sample SAMN10720449, study PRJNA508395) | human gut metagenome | isolation source: Participant 2 stool, 15 month | host: Homo sapiens | collected 2018
AGCTTGCGGTATTTTTCCTTGTCATCTTTATTTAACGTAGCCCCATTCGCTTTAAACGACTCGTAAAGGTCTTCCAGCAATTTGGCATCCTCGGTAGAAAGGTTCAATTGTTCTTTTATCATAGATTGATTTGACCCGAGCAAGTAGCTTCTCATTTAAGAAGATGTTATTGGAGGTTTGGGATAACTTCGGGGAGACACGTTGCGAGATTTCCATCATCTCGTCGTTAGCCTCTGCCCTAATACATTAAAAAAAGAAGAGACTGTTTCCAATAATTTGCCGCTACGTTCCAGAGCTACTACCGTATTCTCGAAAGTAGCCGGTTGCGGGTTATTGGCGATCTCTTGCACCTCTTTTTCCATTTGCTTGATTCCTTCGTCGAAAGCGGGCTCATAATGCTCGATCTTGATCTTATCGAAAGGAGGGGTCTCGAACGGTGTTTTAAACTTCCCGAAGAAAGGGTTATTTGCTGCGTGTGTCATTTGAATTGCGCTTAATAAAATTATTACATTATATAATAACTTCCTCATATTAAAAATTGTTTGAAAATTTCCGCAAAGGTAGGCATTTTAATCACAGGAACGTTATAGGCATCTGTTTTTATATTCAGATTGATTTAAAATGAAAAATAGAACATTTCCTATGACTAAACCGAGGCTTGTTTTCGGGGGGCTGTACCTTGATTTTGAGCTTTGATGGATATGATGATAGGATTGATTTAACAAAATTTATATGTTTGAAAACACTCCTTTAGAGCACCTTTCTTTTTAAAGCCTTGATCTATAAGTTTATCGTAGAAGAAGGATGCCTTTTTTCCTAAATAAATATAAAAGACAGTTTGTTTTTTTAGTTATTAAATAATACTTTTGATTCTCAGAAACGAAAATAATTTCATTTTGATATTAAAGAAAGTAACTTAAAACCCAAATACACATATGAGTTATCTTAAATTTGACAAAACAGTAATGATAAACCTGGAAGAGTCGCTGACTCGTGAGGTGCTTCGAACCAACCGTTTGGGAGCCTATCACTGCACTACTGTTGTTGATTGTAATACCAGGAAATACCACGGACTACTCGTTATGCCTGTGCCTGCGATTGATGATGACAACCATGTGTTACTGTCTTCTTTTGATGAGACGGTAATTCAACATGGTGCCGAATTTAATCTTGGGTTGCATAAATATGCAGGCGATAATTTCAGCCCCAAGGGACATAAGTACATCCGCGAGTATAGCTCAGAGACAGTACCTCGTACGCTTTACCGCGTAGGAGGTGTGATCTTCTCGAAAGAGAAAGTGTTTTCCATGTACGAGAATCGTATCATGATTAAGTACACGTTGGAAGATGCTCATTCCGCTACGACCTTACGTTTCCGTCCTTTCCTCGCTTTCCGTAGTGTGAAGAACTTAACGCAAGCCAATGGTAACGTGAACCAATCTTACGAGGAAGTCACAAACGGAATCAAGACATGTATGTATCCCGGTTATCCGGAACTGTATATGCAATTTAACAAGAAAGTTAAATTTGTGTATGAGCCGTATTGGTACAATGGCATCGAGTATCCGAAAGAACAAGAGAGGGGATATCCTTATCAGGAGGATTTGTATGTTCCCGGATATTTCGAGGTCCCTATCAAAAAAGGGGAGACTATTATTTTCAGCGCTGGCGATAGTGCAGTGGCAACTACCCGCTTGAAGGCACTGTATGAGAATGAGGTCGTAGCTCGTACGCCTCGTACTAGCTTCTTCAATTGCTTGAAGAATTCCGCTCAGCAATTTTATTTTCGTCCCAAGGAAGACGACGCTTATCTATTAGCGGGCTATCCATGGTTTAAAGTACGTGCGAGAGATTTGTTCGTAGCTCTTCCGGGTAGTACGTTGTCTATCGATGATCCGGTTCGTTTTGAGAAGATCATGCATACGGCGATGCCGGCGATGCGGGCGTATATGGAGAATGGGCGTTTCGATGCGGTGATTCGTGAGATCGAGCATCCGGATGTCTTTTTATGGGCGATCTGGGCGATCCAACAGTATGCTAAACATGAGGGCGTTGAAAAGGCACGTGAGCTATACGGCGATTTCGTGAAAGAAGTTATCGATTATATACGGGACCAGAAACATCCCGATATGAAATTGATGGAGAATGGTTTACTTTTCGCTAATGGAAAAGATAAGGCGATTACTTGGATGAACTCTACAATAAACGGTAAACCTGTTGTGCCTCGTTCCGGTTATATAGTAGAGTTTAACGCTCTTTGGTATAATGCCCTTTGTTTCTATACGGAATTGATGGGGGGAGTACCTGTCGAGGGTATTGATCCGATTATCAAGTCGATGGATAAATCGTTCCCGGAAACCTTTGTGAACGGATATAATTATTGTTCGATTCCGTGAATGGTTCTACGGTAGATTGGAGCGTACGGCCTAATATGATTTTCGCTGTGGCATTGCCTTATTCCCCATTGACGAGGATGCAGAAACGTGCCGTAGTGGATATCGTGACGAAAGAGTTGCTTACCCCGAAGGGCTTGCGTTCCTTGAGTCCGAAGAGCGAAGGATATCGCCCGTATTATGTGGGGCCGCAATATGAACGAGATTTGGCTTATCACCAAGGTACTGCTTGGCCGTGGTTGTTAGGCGCCTATTTGGAAGCTTATTTGCGTGTATTCGGAAAGAGTGGCGTTGCTTTTGCTGAACGTATGTTGATAAGCTTGGAGGAGGAGATGTCATTACACTGTATCGGGACGATCCCGGAATTGTTTGATGGTAACCCACCGTTTACCGGACGTGGAGCTGTCTCTTTTGCGATGAATGTTGCGGCTATCCTCCGTGTTGTGGATTTGTTGAAGAAGTATAACGCCGAATAAAACTAAGTACCATTATGAAAGCATTAATGTTTGGATGGGAATTTCCTCCTCATATCCTGGGCGGATTAGGAACGGCCAGTTTCGGTTTGACACGAGGCATGGCTATGCAGCCGGATATGGATATTACTTTTTGTATACCGAAGCCCTGGGGCGATGAAGACCAGAGCTTTCTAAAGATAGTGGGTGTCAACCAAGTTCCGATTGTTTGGAAGGATGTTGACCGTGAATATGTGCAGCAACGGGTTTCCAAAGCGGGAATGAACGCTGACCAGTATTATAAGTACAGGGATCATATTTATGCGGATTTCAGTTATCGTCATGTGACTGATTTAGGGTGCCTTGAGTTCTCCGGACGTTATCCGGATAACTTGCTGGAAGAGATTAATAACTATTCGATCGTGGCAGGCGTGATCGCTCGTACGGAAGAGTATGATATTATCCATGCGCACGACTGGCTGACTTATCCGGCGGGTATTCACGCTAAAAATGTGAGTGGTAAGCCTTTGGTCCTCCATGTTCATGCTACGGATTACGATCGTAGTCGCGGTAATGTGAATCCGGATGTCTATGCGATTGAGAAGAATGGTATGGACAATGCAGACCATATCATAACGGTGAGTAATTTGACTCGTCAGACGGTGATTGAGAAATATCATCAAGATCCCGCTAAGGTAACGACCGTACATAACGCCGTAGAGCCTTTAAGTCCTGAGATTCTTGCGATTCCGGATAAAAAGGGTGTAAAGGATAAGGTCATTACGTTCTTAGGCCGTATCACGATGCAGAAAGGACCCGAGTATTTTGTTGAGGCTGCCGCAAAGGTTTTGGCTAAGGCTCCTTACGCACGTTTCGTTATGGCTGGTAGTGGTGATATGATGGATCAAATGATTCGTTTGGCCGCAGCACGTAATATTTCAGATCGTTTCCACTTTACCGGATTTATGAAGGGTAAGCAGGTATACGAGGTTTTGAAAGCCAGTGATGTATATGTGATGCCTTCGGTTTCCGAGCCTTTTGGTATCTCTCCGTTGGAAGCAATGCAATGTGGTGTACCCTCTATCATTTCTAAACAATCCGGTTGCGCCGAGATCTTGGATTATGCGATTAAGGTGGATTATTGGGATATTGAGGCGTTAGCGGATGCCATGTATTCTATTATTACTTATCCTGCCATGCATGAGTTCTTGAAAGTGGAAGGTAAGAAAGAGGTGGATAATATCAAATGGGAGTATGCCGGACAAAAGGTTCGTCGTATTTACGACAATGTGATAGGTAACAAATAAATTAACGACAAGACAAAAATAAAACAAACAATATTATGAAAACGATCTGCTTTTATTTTCAAATACATCAGCCGTTCCGTTTAAAAAGATATCGCTTCTTCGATATAGGTAACGACCATTACTATTACGATGATTTCCAGAATGAGGAGATTATCCATCGTATAGCTGAACAATGTTACTTGCCGGCTAACCGGACTATTTTGGAGATGATTAAGACCAGTGGTGGTAAGTTTAAGGTAGCGTTCTCTATTTCCGGCGTAGCGTTGGAGCAGATGGAGATTTATACTCCGGAAGTGATCGATAGCTTTAAGGAATTGGCGGCTACGGGGAATGTGGAATTCTTGTCTGAGACTTATGCTCATTCTCTTTCTTCCTTGGGAGATCCGGAGGAGTTCAAGCATCAAGTAAAGAAACAAGAAGATAAGATCAAGACTTTATTCGGGGTTAAACCGAAAGTGTTCCGTAATACGGAGTTGATTTACTCGGATGATATTTCCGCTATGGTTTCTGAGATGGGCTATAAAGGAATGTTGACGGAGGGTGCTAAGCATATCTTAGGTTGGAAGAGTCCGAACTATATGTATTCTTCTTGCGTAGCTCCGAAGTTGAGTTTATTATTGAAGAATGACCGTTTCAGCGAGGATTTATCGAACCGTTTCAGTGATTATAGTTGGAATGAGTATCCTTTGACAGCCGATAAGTATATGTCATGGATTGCTGCTACTCCGGATTCTGAGCAAATCATTAATTTGTTTATGAATTATGAGGTGCTGGGATCTTTGCATCCAGCTTCAACCGGTATTTTTGAGTTCTTCAAGGCTTTGCCTCGTTTTGCCGCGGATAAGGGTATTAGTTTCTCTACTCCATCGGAAGTATTTACATTGATCAAGCCGGTAGACTCTATCTCCGTTCCTTATCCGATCTCTTGGGTAGATGAAGAGAGAGATTGTAGTTCTTGGTTAGGAAATGTATTGCAGCAGGAAGCGTTCCGTAAGATTAACGAGATCGGTGAACGTGTTCGTTTGTCTCAGACTCGTCGTATCCGTCAGGACTGGTACTATCTGCAGAGCAGTGACCATTTCTATTATATGAGTACAAAGCATATGGGACAGGGAGGCTTTAGCCCTTACGATAATCCGTATGACGCATTTAATAACTATATGAATGTTCTTTCCGATTTCATTGTTCGTGTGAATGCGGAATTCCCGGAAAACATAGAGAATGAGGAATTGAATTCATTGCTTTCTACGATTAAGAATCAAGGAGAGGAAATCGAGAGTCTACAGAAAGAATTAGATAAATTAAAAAAGAAGGCGGCGAAGAAATAAGTCGTTAATTGATTTGACTAGACTATTTTTGGAGAGTGACGGGTCCTTTTAGGGACCCGTTATTTTTTGCCTTAGAGATACGGATATAAAAAAAGCGAGATGTTTTTCATCTCGCTTTTTTATTATATAGATTCTTTGCTATCTGACATATTTACATGATGTAATACCAATTTTCATCACCTCTTCATCCTTTCGTATCTTTACTCCTGAAGGAGCTAGATAATTCGTGATGGCTGTTGTAACAACTGTACTTTGACCGTAACTGTTGTTTGTGGTAGTTGTTCGTTGAACAGGGATAAGAAGTAGGCTCAAATCTTTGTCCGGATTATTCTCCATCTGATATTTTAATAAATTGGCAAGATTCGGGAATGAGTACGTACGAGTAGTCGCATCGTAAGCATTGGATAGAAACGAGGTTACATTATTGTCAATCTGACTACCCTCAAAGAAACTTTTTACCGAATCCTCTGGCAATATTAATAGATAAGGAGGAGGAGCCAATGCATATTGCCAATCTTCTTGCGGCATCGCTTTTAACTCTAGTGGTAAATTATTCACGATACGCTCTTTCATGATCGGAGTGATTTCCTTTGTCGGAAGAACAATGCGTGTACAAACGCCGGCAGGAGTCTTAAAGAATGCATAGCTGTCGTTCGGTTGTAGCAATTGACTCATATCCGTATTTTTGAAACGACTTAGCTGAATGATCTCTTTAGTGACGGAGAAAGCTTCCCACGTGGTTATTAAAGAGTCTTTTCCTGCTGTGCTTTTAACCGCATAATTATAATATATCTTAAGGACAGAGCTAGCCACGGACAATATATTACCACTACCGAAGGTAGTTGTTACATAAAGCCCCGGGAAAAACTCATTGAAAGTTTCTTGATTCTTGAATGTACCCGGATTATTAATCGTTTCATCATAAAATTTTTGTCCGAACTCAGTAGGCATTTTAATGCTTACATGAGGGCTGTAACCATCAGAGTTTCTAAGGGAGTCGGATATACTTGTGTTATAAGCAGTATAAGCTTGAGCACCCATTGACTCTTGCATATTGCAATATTGCTTAGGGTCAATATTTGTATAAAAATTCTTTTGTAATGGACTTGTAATTTTAAAGATCTCCGCACGCATAGGCGCCAAAGAGTCTCCTACCCATACACCGTTTTTATTGGAACCATTATAATATATATTGAATTCCACCGAATCAATTTTTCCCTCATAAGGTGTATGCGCAAATTGAAAATCACTCGGACAATAGAATTGGCACATATAATCCGATACAAGGTTACCATACAGCGGATCGTAGAGTTCACCCAACTGGGCGCTAGTAGACCTTGCGTAAATAGAATCTAATTGCACCGTAGTGGCTTGTATCTGGAACGTGTCCATATATACCGCAATTGTATCGTCGCCTGGCTGAATACTTGTTCCTATCGAACTAAAATCATCATTACACCCGGCCAAAATGCTAGCACCAAGGCCAAGTCCAAGTATTAAAAGCTTGATTTTCATTACTACATTTATTATTTCGTGTTAGAATCCAATACCACGTCGTAGAACTTATTGAACTCGTCCATATAAGTTTCCGGTGACTGATAGGGAAGGAAAGGAGTATCTTTCTTGGCAGAGATATAATCAAGGACTTCTTGATTGATCGTCTCGCTACCTTGGATTACACCATAAGCGAAATCAATCGCTAATTTGGTTAGGCCCACAAAACTTGTATCTGCCTTGATTAACTTCAAGTCAGCTTCTTTGGCTCCGTCCGCCTTCAGTTTTGTCGCGAAATCTTTGTTTAGCGGGTTCTTGAAGTCATCGTTGTAGATCGAATAAACGATTTTCGCGTTACGCAGGCACGGGTCATCGGCATACATTCTCTTGATGTAAAGAGCCGTTAACGCTGACATCCAGCCATGGCAATGGATTACATCAGGAATCCAACGCAATTTTTTTACGGTTTCCAATACTCCGCGTACATAGAAGATCGAACGATCGTCATTATCTTCATACTCATTTCCATTCTCATCGCTGACCGTGGATTTCCGTTGGAAGAAATCCTCGTTGTCAATAAAGTAAACCTGCATCCGGGCCGATTGAATGGATGCTACCTTAATGATCAGAGGATGGTCCGTGTCGTCAATAATAAGATTCATACCAGACAGACGGATAACCTCGTGCAACTGATTGCGGCGCTCGTTGATATTTCCGAATTTTGGCATGAATGTCCTGATTTCGCGACCACGCTCCTGAATTCCTTGCGGCAAATTTCTACATATTGTCGCGATCTCGGATTCGGGAAGGTAGGGAGTGATTTCTTGAGCTATAAACAAGATTTTTTTTGCATCCATTCTGTAAACTAGTTTTATAAAGACGCTACAAAGATACGAAAAATCTTTTATTTACGGTAATTATTTAGTTGCTTTGCACCGTCAATTAAGCATCTATCTGATGAAAATAGTAAATAGTATTAAAGATTTGAAGGCTTATCTTGCTGAGGCAAAGCAGGATAATAAGAAAATTGGCTTTGTTCCTACCATGGGAGCACTGCATAATGGACATCTTAGCTTGGTACAACATTGCGTGAAAAACAATGATGTATGTGTAGTCAGTGTTTTTGTAAATCCAACCCAATTTAATGACAAACACGACTTGGAAACGTATCCCCGTACGTTGGAGGCTGATTGTGCGTTATTAGAATCTGCCGGTTGTGACTATGTATTCGCTCCCTCTGTAGAAGAGATGTATCCGGAGCCAGATACCCGTACGTTTGATTTGGGAACGGTATCTGAGGTAATGGAAGGCGCTAAGCGTCCGGGGCATTTTAACGGTGTAGCGCAGGTAGTAAGTAAGTTGTTCTATATCGTAGAGCCGGATAACGCTTATTTCGGGGAACAGTTTCCAGCAGATCGCTGTGATCCGGGCGATGGTGAGACAATTGAATATCCCTGTAACGATCAATGCTTGTCCGATCGTTCGTGAAGGCGATGGCTTGGCCTTGAGTAGCCGGAATACCCGTTTGACACCGGAACAACGTAAAAAGCTCCGTTAATTGCTCGTACGTTAAAAGAAAGTACTACCTTTGTGCCCGGAAAAAGCGTAGAAGAAGTGATTGACTATGTTGTCAATACGATTAATAGCGATCCTGTCATGGAAGTTGAGTACTACGAGATCGTAGATGGCAATACGTTAGAGTCTATCAAGAACTGGTCGGATACCGATTATCCGGTAGGTTGCATCACGGTATATTGCGGAGAGGTACGTTTGATCGACAATATCAAATACTAATTATAAGTCATACATGTTTATAGAGGTAGTAAAGTCAAAAATTCACCGGGTAACGGTAACGGAAGCTAACTTAAACTATATCGGTAGCATCACTATCGACGAGGATTTGTTGGACGCCGCTAATTTGATTGCGAACGAGAAGGTCTCGATCGTGAATAATAATAACGGAGAACGTTTTGAGACGTATATTATCAAGGGCGAACGTGGCTCGGGAGTGGTTTGCTTGAACGGAGCGGCTGCCCGTAAGGCTCAACCCGGAGATATTATTATCGTTATGTCGTATGCCATGATGGATTTCGAGGAGGCGAAAACATTCAAGCCTTCCGTGGTATTTCCCGATACGGCGACAAATAAGTTGATATAGCAGACACTAGGCTTTGTAGAGATCTCTAATCATAAGAAAAGCTCGTCGGGATGCGGCGGGCTTTTTTTATCTTCATAAATTTAAGTAATGAGCGAGTTATGTACACGAACAGGAATATATGGAATGTTAGCTACCCGATCTTTTTGAGCTTGTTGGCGCAAAACGTGATAAACGTGACTGATACGGCTTTTCTAGGTAGGGTTGGTGAAGTCGAGTTGGGGGCTTCCGCTATGGGAGGACTTTATTATATCTGCGCTTTTACGATCGCCTTCGGTTTTAGTACGGGATCTCAAATCGTGATTGGCCGTAGAAACGGAGAGGGACGTTATGACCAGATAGGGCCTGTCATGATACAAGGCGTTTTCTTCCTATTGTCGCTGGCTGCTATATTGTTCTTGTTTTCTCGTTTTTTCGCGGGAGATGTGATGCGTGTATTGATTTCTTCGGACGCTATCTTGAATGCCACGGAGGAATTTTTGGATTGGCGTGTGTTTGGCTTCTTCTTCTCTTTCGTGAACGTGATGTTCCGGGCTCTTTTTATTGGTATTACCCGTACAAAGGTGTTGACATTGAACGCTGTCTTGATGGCAATGACGAATGTCTTACTGGATTATCTTTTGATTTTCGGACATGCCGGATTCCCAAAGATGGGCATTCAAGGGGCGGCTATCGCTTCCGTCATAGCCGAGGCGGTATCGATTCTCTTTTTCGTGGTTTACACGAGACTTACCGTAGATATACGTAAATATGCGCTTAACCAGATTCGTTCTTTCGATTTTGGCTTGTTGAAACGGGTGCTGGATATTTCCGTGTTCACGATGCTGCAATATTTCTTGTCTATCGCTACTTGGTTTATGTTCTTTATCGCTGTGGAGCATTTGGGGCAACGGGAGTTGGCGGTGGCGAATATCGTACGTAGTATTTACGTCGTGATGTTGATTCCCGTTAATTCCTTAGCGACCACGACAAACACGTTCGTGAGTAATAGTATCGGGGCGGGAGCGATCAATCAAGTTATGCCGACTATCAGGAAGATCTGTAAGTTATCGTTGGGCATTATGGTCGTGTTTGCCGCTATTGTCAGTTTGATGCCGGGATGGGTCGTGTCTGTTTATACGAATGACGCTTCATTAGTGGCGGCCTCGGTTCCATCCGTTTACGTGATTGTCGGTTCTTTATTGATCGGATCGGTAGCTAATGTGGCGTTCAACGGGGTGTCGGGTACGGGAAATACACGTTCTGCGCTTTTTATGGAAGCGGCGGTATTGATTCTGTATGTGCTTTTTGTATATGTCGCGGGGATGCGTTTGCGTTTGCCGGTAGCCGTATGCTTCTTGACAGAGGCTATTTACTATAGTGGATTGCTCGTCGCTAGCGTAATCTATTTAAAGAAAGCCTCTTGGCAAAATAAGAGAATATAAGTATATGAGGGGAAAAAAACACGTACGTCTTTTTTCGAAAACACGTACGTGAATTCTGAAAAACATGTACGTGTTTTTTTGAACTGTGAATATTGGGAAATTGTTCGTATTTTTGTATTGTAATCAAATAAGAAAGGTAACTCATGTCCACGAAGCAATGTGAAGATATGTTGGTAGGAAAAGGAGTACGGCCTACTGCCGCACGGATCCTTGTCTTGCAAAAATTATCAGAACGAACCAGCCCGGCTTCCCTGTTCGAATTGGAGGCGGAGTTGGAGACGTTGGATAAATCGACCATTTCCCGTTCATTGGCCTTGTTATTGGAACATCATGCGATCCATTCTTTCGAAGATGGTAGTGGCTCTATAAAATATGAGATATGCCAGAGCCGTTCGGAGACATGCCCAGTGGGTGATAGGCATATTCATTTTTTCTGCGAGGTATGCCGTAAAACCTCTTGTTTGAATAATATCAAGATCCCGGTCGCTCAATTGCCGGAAGGATATATAATGGATACCATTAATTATACGGTAAAGGGTGTTTGCCCATTGTGTAATAAGCGACGTTCTCAGAAACCCTGATAATTTGCAATCAAGTTGCAACTCCCTTCTCTTACCTTTGTACCGTAATCAAGAAGTAAATAATTAAAATAGACAAGATTATGAGTACAACATGTGGATGCGAACATTGCCATTCGCACGGAAGTTCCGGTTTATGGATGCCGACGGTTTCTTTCGTTTTGTTGGTTATAGGACTTATCGGGAAGTACTCGGGGATAAGTTGGTTTGCTGAGTCTTGGATAGAGGCCATTTGGTTTCTGGTCGCTTTTTTGCCGGTAGGACTTCCTGTTATGCGAGAAGCTTGGGAAGCGGCTTTGCGGAAAGACTTTTTTAGTGAGTTCTCGTTAATGGCGATCGCCTCGATCGGGGCGTTTTGTATTGGGAGTATCCCGAGGCCGTAGCCGTGATGCTTTTCTATACGGTAGGAGAGAGGTTGCAACTTCTAGCCGTGAATAAAGCCTCGAAGAATATCAGTGACTTATTAGATGTCCGGCCGGAACGAACGGATGTATGGCGGACGGGTACATATATGAATGTATCTCCGAAGGATGTGAAAGTAGGCGAGCGGATCGAGGTGAAGCCCGGCGGACGTGTGCCTTTGGATGGCGTTTTATTGGAAGCCGAGGCACAGTTCGATACCTCGGCATTAACCGGGGAAAGTATGCCTCGTTCTATCCGTGAGGGTGAGGAGGTGCTTGCCGGAATGATCGTGCAGGGGCAGGCGGTACGTATACAAGTGAATCGGCCGTACGAGCAAAGTGCCTTGGCCCGTATTTTGGCTTTGGTGAAAGATGCCTCGGAGCGGAAAGCGCCGGCGGAATTGTTTATTCGGCGTTTCGCACGGATTTATACCCCAATCGTGATTCTTCTGTCGTTTCTAATCGTGTCGGTTCCTGCTTTGGTAGGGATGGTGACGCCTTCTTTCCAGTATGTTTTCTCGGATTGGTTATATAGGGATTGGTTTTCTTGGTTATTTCTTGTCCTTGTGCCTTGGTTATAAGTGTTCCGCTCGGGTATTTCGGTGGTATAGGCGCCGCTTCTCGTGCCGGGATATTATTTAAGGGCGGTAATTATTTAGATGCGATCACACGGGTAAATACGGTAGCGTTCGATAAGACCGGTACATTGACTACCGGGCGTTTTGAGGTCACAACGGTGGAAAGCACGGAGATCCCGGTTTCTGATCTTTTGAGTATTTTGTTATCAGTAGAGCGGAAAAGTACCCATCCGGTAGCGCAGGCTGTAGTTCGCTATGCGGAAAAACAAGATAGCGTGCCGATGGAAATCACTGACATGCGGGAATTGGCAGGGCATGGTGTCGAGGCTATCGTGAACGGTCGGCAGGTGCTTGTCGGTAACATTCGTTTATTGGCCGAACGTGATATTCCTGTCCCGAAGGAATTATCCGATAGTGTTTCTACCGTGGTGGTTTGTGCGATCGATGGGAAATATGCGGGGCATCTTCTCCTTTCGGATACCTTGAAGAAGGATGCCGTGGATGCGATTCGTCGGTTAAAGGATTTGGATGTTAAAGATATTTGCTTGTTGTCCGGGGATAAGCAAGAGATCGTGAATCAATTCGCTGAGCGTTTGGGTGTCGATAAAGCGTATGGTAATCTGCTGCCGGAGGATAAAGCCGCTTATATAGAGCGATTAACGGCGGAGCCGGATAAGTCGGTTGCCTTTGTGGGCGATGGGATGAACGATGCGCCGGTACTGGCTTTAAGTGATGTCGGTATTGCGATGGGTGGATTGGGATCGGATGCGGCCATCGAGAGCGCGGACGTGGTTATCAAACGGACCAGCCCTCTAAAGTAGCGGAAGCTATTTCTATCGGACGTGCTACCCGGAATATCGTCCGTCAGAATATCGTGGGATCTATTGGCGTGAAGGTGATAGTCCTTGTGGCGGGAGCCTTCGGTTTTGCCACGCTGGGAAGCTGTTTTCGCGGATGTAGGCGTATCTTTGCTGGCGGTTCTTAATTCGATCCGTATACTAAAACGTTGAGAAGTGAAGAATTTCGAGATCGCTTTCATCGCATACTCATCTCTTTTTCGTACCTTTGCCCCTTAATCCAGTAGAAAATAATATAAATACACATACGAATTATGTTTGAGAACTTAAGCGAAAGGTTAGACAGATCGTTTAAACTGTTGAAGGGCGAAGGCAAGATTACCGAGATCAATGTGGCGGAAACATTGAAGGATGTGCGTAAAGCGTTGTTGGATGCCGACGTCAATTATAAGGTTGCCAAGAGTTTTACGGATACGGTAAAAGAGAAGGCTTTAGGACAGAACGTGCTTACATCGGTTAAGCCTAGTCAGTTGATGGTTAAGATTGTTCACGATGAGTTGGCCAGCTTGATGGGAGGTACGGCAGTCGACGTGAATTTGCAGGGAAATCCCGCCATTATATTGATGTCCGGTTTGCAAGGTTCGGGTAAGACTACTTTCACTGGTAAACTAGCGTCTTTATTAAAGACCAAGAAAAATAAGAAACCATTATTAGCCGCTTGCGACGTGTATCGTCCGGCAGCTATCGAGCAGTTGCGTGTAGTCGGAGAGCAGGTAGGTGTTCCGGTATACATGGAATTGGAGAATAAGAATCCGGTGGAGATCGCTATGAACGCTATCCGCGAGGCACGGGCTAAAGGCAATGACGTCGTGATCGTGGATACCGCCGGTCGTTTGGCTATCGATGAGCAGATGATGAACGAGATCGCCGCTATCAAGAGCGCTATCCAGCCGGATGAGACCTTGTTCGTGGTAGATGCCATGACGGGTCAGGATGCCGTGAATACCGCAAGGGAATTTAATGAGCGGCTGAACTTCGACGGCGTCGTACTTACGAAGTTGGATGGTGATACCCGTGGTGGTGCCGCTTTGTCGATCCGTACGGTTGTTGATAAGCCGATTAAGTTTGTCGGTACGGGCGAGAAGATGGATGCCTTGGATATTTTCCACCCTGAACGTATGGCGGATCGAATCTTAGGCATGGGTGATATCGTGTCTTTGGTGGAACGTGCGCAAGAGCAATATGACGAGGAAGAAGCGAAACGTTTGCAGAAGAAGATCGCTAAGAACCAGTTCGATTTTAACGACTTTATCTCCCAGATCCAACAGATCAAGAAGATGGGTAACTTGAAAGAGTTGGCATCCATGATCCCGGGTGTAGGAAAGGCATTGAAAGATGTGGATATCGATGATAACGCGTTCAAGAGTATCGAGGCTATCATTTATTCGATGACTCCGGATGAGCGCAGCAACCCGGCTATCTTGAATGGCTCACGCCGTCAGCGTATCGCTAAAGGTAGCGGTACGAGCATCCAGGAGGTGAACAAGCTGATCAAGCAATTTGATGAGACCCGTAAGATGATGCGTATGCTTACTTCCGCAAAGTCGGGGAAGATGAAGCTACCTTCGATGAAGCCTTCGTTCAGACGTTAATTAACAGGAGACAATCAATAATATGGAAGAACAACATTATCAATTGCTGGATGGTAAGGCCGTTTCCGCTCAGATGAAGAAGGAGATGGCTGAGGAGGTAGCCCAGATCAAGGCTGCCGGAGGTAAGATCCCTCACTTGGCTGCTATTTTGGTGGGCCATGACGGTGGTAGCGAGACTTATGTGGCTAGTAAAGTCAAGACTTGTCAGGAGATTGGTTTTAAGTCTACCTTAATTCGCTTTGAGGAGGATGTTACGGAGGAAGAATTGCTTCGTAAGGTCGATGAGTTAAATAATGATCCGGATGTGGATGGCTTTATCGTACAGCTTCCGCTTCCGAAACATATATCCGAGCAGAAGGTGATTGAGGCGATCGATTATCGTAAAGACGTGGACGGTTTCCATCCGATTAACGTGGGACGTATGTCTATCGGTTTGCCTTGTTTCGTATCGGCTACGCCTGCCGGTATCTTGGAATTATTGAAGCGTTATCATATCGAGACGCAAGGAAAGCATTGCGTGGTTTTGGGACGCAGCAATATTGTCGGCAAGCCGATGGCTACCTTGATGATGCAGAAATCTTATCCGGGCGATTGTACGGTGACCGTATGCCATAGCCGTTCTAAGAACTTGAAGGAGATGTGCTTGTCTGCTGATATTATTATCGTGGCTTTAGGTGTTCCTGAATTCTTGAAAGGGGATATGGTGAAGGAAGGCGCCGTGATCGTTGACGTGGGAACAACCCGTATGCCAAGCAGCGTAACCAAGAGCGGATTTAAGTTAACGGGAGATGTCTTGTTTAACGAGGTCGCTCCTAAATGTTCCTATATCACTCCGGTTCCGGGTGGCGTAGGGCCTATGACAATCATTTTTGATGCGTAACACATTGTTAGCGGGAAAGAAAGCGATCTATAAGTAAGTGGATGGATAAAAAAGTTCGCAAAAGGTTTGTGTAATCAGAATTTATACCTATCTTTGCGCCGTCTTAAAGGGAGAATCCTTTGAAAGGCGGATATGGTGAGAGTAGCTCAGTTGGTTAGAGCATCGGATTGTGGTTCCGAGGGTCGTGGGTTCGAGCCCCATCTTTCACCCATTGTGGTTTTTTAGATAAAAATCTTGTTATGAATAAAACAAGGTTTTATAAACCAAGGCGTCTATGAAGAATGAAAGGTTTTTTTATATGGTGAGAGTAGCTCAGTTGGTTAGAGCATCGGATTGTGGTTCCGAGGGTCGTGGGTTCGAGCCCCATCTTTCACCCTAGAATGAGAAAAGGATATGTCTATTAGGGCATATCCTTTTTCTATTTCTTATAATGGGCATTGTAAGTCTTTTATGATGCTCCATCATAAGGAGCTTACAATAGGCATTGTAAACTCCTTATAATAGCGATCGTTGACCTACTCTTCGGTATATAAACCTTCTCTTGATAATTGCTTATCCAGATTCGCTACACCGAGGGCTATGATAGCGGTAACAGTAGCCGTATGTTCTTGGTATTCGGGGATGTTCTTTGTGTATAAATCCCGTTCCGTATGCCAGATTTCGCCGTAATCAAAATCATATCCTTTGAAATCCTCTGTGGTGAAACTAATGTGGGACAATACCTTCGATGGCGAAAACTGATGCGTCTGTTCCCCCATGTGTCGGGCGTTTACGGGGTTCACGAACTTTTACCTCGAAAGGATAGTCCGGACGGATTTTTTGGATGGGTTCGCTGATCTTCACGAAATCATCATACATGGCTTGAGGGACGGAGATACCGACAGGAGGTTCCGGGCCACCGTCACGATTGAACAAATTAGCGATTTTGGGTAATTTATCCTTATGCGCTTTCACCCAAGCTTGTGCTCCTAATAAGCCAAATTCCTCACCGGCGAATCCGATAAATAAGATCGTGCGCTTAGGCTTGGCTCCGGATTTGGCGATCATGCGAGCGGCTTCCATCATCGGTCCGATTCCAGTACCGCAATCGATGCCTCCGGTAGCCACGTCGAAAGCATCTAGGTGACCGCTGATAATAACATATTCGTCCGGGTATTTGCTGCCTTTGATAGACGCTACGACATTATGGTATTTAACCGGGCCTAATTTAAAATGATTACGAATATCGAACTCTAGTTCGAATGTACGTCTCTCTTTCACCATTTGTTCGATGATCGCGAATTGATGCTCGTCTAATTTGATATCCGGAAGTTCCGGCAGATTGTCGAAGTTCGTATTCGGGTCGTTCATCATTTTCCGGTCGTATAACGCACGGATAGGTACGGTGGAGGATTGGATAAAACCTAAAGCTCCGGCCTCGCACATTTCCTTATAATATAATCCGGGGAATTCTTTATAAGGCAACATCTCGTTTTTCTCCCCGTTTTCCCAGTTGCGGCGTCTTAGATCATTGTTTTTCTTCATGATCTCGTTGTTCTCTTTCTTGATCTCCGCACGGATGGAATCTCCCGAGGCGGAGCGGTCGATAGGCCAACCTACATTTTTCCCTGAGATAAGAACCCAAGCACCATTTAATCTTCCTTTGATTTGCTGGAACTCCTCGTCGTTACGAGGCTCCATCACCGCATGCCCACGTTGCACGCCTTTCGTTCCGGAAGTGTAGGAAGGGGTGGCGAAATGCAGGATCATTCCGTTGTCGCTCAACAAGCGTCCGAACCAAGGTCCTCGATTAAAGCCGACAGGGACGGTACCGGCCTCTTCTAATTGGACATCGAGTCCCCAACTCTTAAACTCACGCACCATCCACTCGGCGGCGTTCTCATAAGCGTCGGAACCTATTAAACGTCCGCCAAAGCGGTTTGTAAGGATATCCAGCTGATGCATCACTTGATTATCGTTCTGACCCATCTCGATGATTTTTTTTACGGCAGCGTCCTGAGCTGGTACAGGGGAGACTGTCATGCAGGCTAATGCCGCACAAACAAGTAAGATTTTTCTCATAAAGTAGTGTTTATTTCATTGATATGACTGTTTATTATTCAGTGTATGCAAATAAAGGAATAAATTTTGACTTATTGCAAATGAAATGGCAGTTTCTTTTATAACTTTGCGGAGTAAACAGATGGTGAATGAAAACAATGCGTAGCTTGAAGTGGTTAAGACCCCTCTTGGTAGTACTCTTTATGAGTTACTACGTGGGTGGCACGGCCTTTACCCATACGCATCATTTCCTAAACTATAGTATCACTCACTCTCATCCCTATCTGCCGGGAGCCGATGGCTTGCCTCATCATGAGCATAGTACGGTAGCGTTTAATACGATTGAAGAGCTGACCGAATTGTGTATGGAGTTAATTCCGTACTTACCTTTGGTTATGGCTTGGGCGCTTTTGATGGTAGTGCTCGTCTTTCTAAAGAAAGAGGTTGTCTTGCGTCTTGTGCGGCGTGGCGAATCCCGTGCGCCTCCCTCGTTTGGTATAGTAATTTGAATCAAGCATTAGAATCACTTTTTATACTAAACATTTTACGCATCTTATATGAAATCTATATTTTTACTATTGCTTCCAGCGATAGTACTATGCTCTTGCCATACCCAAAAGCAAGAGGATGAGTCTGCGCATGCCGTAACACTCAAAGGGGATATTATACATATCGGTTCCGAATCTCCTGTTTTATCAAGTTGACAAAGGAAACGGTTAAACGGGAACCTTACCGTATGGAGTTTACCACCTCGGGGGTCGTACAGGCGATTCCTTCTAATTACGCAGAGGTGGCTTCACCGGTAAGCGGGCGAATTACGAAATCGTTCGTTCGCTTAGGGCAGAAAGTGGCCCCGGTAGTCCGATCTTCGAGATTAGCGCTCCCGCTGTTTATGAGGCGGGGAAATCTTATTACCAAGCTCGCCAAGAGATGGAACTGGCCTTGAAAAGCTTGAATCGGGAGAAAGACTTGATGAAAAACAAGGTTGGTGTCCAAAAGGAATTGGAAGAGGCCGAGGTGAATTACGAGTTAAAGAAAAAAGACTATGAGAATATGGTAGCCGCATTGAAAGTCTTTCAGATTAATCCGGATGAAATGGCTTTGGGGCAACCATTGATCGTTCGCTCGCCTATAGCCGGTGAGGTCGTGAAAGATCGGATCGTAATCGGGCAATATATGAAAGAGGACGCCGAGCCAGTAGCTGTCATCGCCGATTTGAGCAAGGTATGGGTGGTCGCCCATGTAAAAGAGAAGGATTTGAGTTTAATACAGGCTTTGGATGAGGTGGAAATTCGGTTGGTAGCCATGCCGGATAAACCGATATCGGGAAAGATTTATCATATCAGCGAGATGCTGGACCCCGATACCCGTTCGGTGGAGGTCTTGATCGAGTGCGATAACAGTACCCGTTTGATGAAACCGGAGATGTACGGCACGGTCAAGTTGAGCGACCGTGAGGCGGAGGTAATCCGTATACCTACTTCCGCTATCTTGCAGGAAGAGGAGAATATGTACGTATTGGTGGAATTGGGGAATAACGATTATCGGAAACAAAAGATCGAGACCGGCCTTACTGAAGATGGCAAGACGGTGGTTTTATCCGGCTTGAACGTAGGTGACGAGATCGTAGCTACGGGAGCGTTTTATTTACTTGACGCACGCTAACGGATTATGAAAAGGATTATTTACTTGGCGATACATCGGCGAGGACTGATGTTCGTGTTATTTCTGTTCTTAGCGATCGTTGGTTATTATTCTTGGACGCGGTTGGCGATAGATGCTTATCCGGATATCGCCGATACCACCGTGCAAGTCGTGACGCAAGTTCCCGGATTGGCCGCCGAGGAGATCGAGCAACAAATCAGTATTCCGATCGAGCGGGCTATGAATGGTCTGCCGGGACTAAACGTAATGCGTAGCAAGAATACGTTTGGTTTATCTACGGTCGTATTGGTTTTTGATGATGGTATTGAGGATTATTGGGCCCGGCAACGTGTACAAGAGCGGTTGGTAGACGTGGAGCTTCCTTATAATGCGGTTCCCGGCTTAAATCCTTTGACTTCGCCGACGGGAGAGATCTTTCGTTATGTGGTGGAAAGTGACCGTTTAGACTTGAGGGAGTTGACCGATTTGCATAAATGGGTAATTATTCCGAGACTGAAACAGGTTACGGGTGTAGCGGATGTAAGTAATTACGGCGGTATCACTACCCAATATCAGATCGAGGTGAACCCTTATAAGATGGAGCAATACGACATTACCTTAGGGGATATTACGGAAAAGATAGAGAAGAATAACGTGAACGCCGGTGGTAGTATGTTGCCGGGGGGATTTGAGTTATGTGATCCGTGGAATCGGTCTGGTTAAGGACTTGGAAGACTTGGGACATATCGTGATCAAGACCGTGAATGGTGTCCCGGTCTACTTGAATGATATCGGTAAACTGAAATACGGAAACTTGGAGCGTAAGGGCGTTTTAGGTTTTACGGACGATACCCGTGATTACTCCGATGGCGTGGAAGGTATCGTGCAAATGCTTAGGGGGGAGAATCCGTCCCGGGTGTTGGATGATGTGCATAAGGCGGTAGACGAACTAAATAACGAGACACTTCCCGAGGGAACCCGTATCCATCCGTTTATGGATCGTACGGATTTGGTTAATACGACCTTGCATACTGTATCGCATACGTTGTTCGAGGGTATGGTACTGGTTGTCTTAGTACTGATCTTATTCTTGGGGAGTTGGCGTGGCGCTTTGTTGGTGGCCTTAACCATTCCCTTGTCTCTATTGATTGCCTTTATCTTGATGCATGTTACGAATATTCCTGCGAACCTACTTTCCCTAGGCGCTATAGACTTCGGTATTTTGGTAGACGGAGCGATCGTGATGATGGAGACGGTCTTGAAGAAAAGGGAACGGCATCCGGATGAGGTATTGACGGAGGATTCGATCTTGCGCCGTACGACTGAGGTGGCTCGCCCGATCTTTTTCTCTACATTAATTATTATAACGGCCTATCTTCCTTTGTTCGCTTTTGAGCATATTGAGAAAAAATTGTTTACGCCGATGGCTTATACCGTAGGGTATGCTTTGCTGGGCGCTTTGTGCGTGGCCTTGTTCTTGATTCCGGGATTGGCCTTTTATGCGTATCGTAAGCCGGGAAAGATTTACCATAATCGTTGGTTGGAGAAACTTTCCACGGCTTATCATTCACAAATTGTCCGATTGATGGAGAAGCCAAGACGGGTTATTGTACCGTTACTGGCGATATTGCTGGGAGCGGGGATTTTAAGTTATACCGTAGGAAAAGACTTCTTGCCTCCGTTGGATGAGGGGGCGATCTGGATACAGGTACAGCTTCCTCCGGGCATTTCCATTGAGAAATCTAAGGAGATGGGGGCGGAGCTTCGGAAGACTTTAAAAGAGTTTAAGGAAGTCTCATATGTAATGACCCAAGTAGGTCGCGATGATGAGGGGGCGGAAGCGTTCTCACTCTCCCATGTGGAGTGTGGCGTGGGATTGAAGCCCTATAGTACATGGGAGTTCGGTAAGACGAAAGCGGATTTGATCGAGGAGATGGCAGCTAAGTTGGAGACTATGCCCGGCTACTCGGTCGGTTTTTCACAGCCGATCATCGATATGGTGATGGATCAGATCGCCGGGGCTCATAGTGATTTGGCGCTGAAGATCTATAGCGATGATATTACGGAAAGTCGCCATATCGCGGATCAAGTCGCTAATGTGTTGAAGGAAATACCGGGTGCTGCCGACGTAGCGGTAGATCAAGAGCCTCCGTTGCCGCAATTGCAGATTATCGCGGATCGTGCCCGTATCGCCCAGTATGGCTTGAACGTGTCGGATGTGGCCGATTTGATTGAGTTAGCGATCGGTGGAGCCTCTATTTCCCAGATATTTGTCGGAAGTAAAAGTTATGACGTGATTTGTCGTTTCGATGACGCTAGCCGCAATTCTCCCGAACGTATCGGTAATCTATTGCTGACTACCGGTTCCGGTACGAAGATTCCTCTTCGCAAGTAGCGGAGATTAAGATGACAACCGGTGCCAGTACGATTACCCGTGAGATGAATAAGCGGCACTTGACGGTACGGGTTAATTTACGTGGCGTGGACTTGACAGCGTTCTTGAATAAGGCGAATGCGTTGATTGATAAAGAGGTGAAATACGATCATGATTCCGTGCATTTGAAATGGGCCGGACAGTTCGAGAACCAGCATCGTGCGTATGCCCGTTTGGGGGCTGTGGTTCCTTTGGCGTTGGGACTGATGCTGCTTCTGTTGTTTGCGGCTTGCGGTAAATTCCGGCAGGCGGCTTTGATGATGAGTGTCGTTCCCTTGGCTTTGTTTGGTGGTATGTTGGCGTTGAATGTGCGGGGAATGACATTGAATGTTTCCTCGGCGGTTGGTTTTATTGCCTTGGTCGGTGTCGCTATCCAAAATGGCGTGATCATGATTTCCCATATCAATAACTTACGTACGAGGGAACGAGATTTGAAAGATGCGGTGATAACGGGAACTAAGCACCGTTTCCGTCCGATCTTGATGACGGCTACGGTTGCGGTCTTGGGATTGCTTCCTGCCTCTGTTAGTACAGGTATCGGTTCGGACGTGCAGCGTCCCTTGGCTACGGTAATCGTTTACGGGCTTTTATTTGCTACGGTTATTACGCTTTATGTACTTCCCGCTTTATACTATATGATCGAGAAACATTATGAGGGGAAGGATTTGACGCCGGTATCGGAGGAAAAAGAGCTGCACGCTTAATCCGGAGGTGGAATTAAAAAGATATACTATGTTTAGATTAGAAGATATGAAGAAATATATAATCCTGTCGTTACTCTGCGGATGCTTATCCGTGAATGCCCAGACCATGGTTCCGCTTACGTATCGGCAATATATGGAGCGGGTTGCGGAAGGCAACCTTGAGTATGCGTCGGAGAAATTGAATGTGCCGGCT
>SCPP01000245.1_pt1 | contig 22190 bp, 40 predicted proteins | sample 6106811 | NCBI WGS metagenome assembly SCPP01 (sample SAMN10720449, study PRJNA508395) | human gut metagenome | isolation source: Participant 2 stool, 15 month | host: Homo sapiens | collected 2018
GCGGCGGCTGCCCCAAAAGGCGGCAACCCTTGATGACGCACTGGGACAGATCGACGAGCTTTTCAGAGATGCTTCTGCGGAAGATTGATGAGCGCGGCATGACGGACGCACAGTGCTATAAGAAGGCAAATATTGATCGGAAGCTCTTCTCGAAGATCCGTTCGGACAAGTCTTATAAGCCTTCAAGCCCACGGTCATTGCGTTTGCCATTGCCCTGAGCTGCCGCTTGTGGAAATGATGGATATGCTCATGAAGGCTGGCTTTGCGCTCTCCCCTCCAACAAGTTTGACATTATCGTGGAGTATTTCGTGGAGCATGGAAACTACAACGTCTTTGAAATCAACGAGGCTCTGTTTGCATTTGACCAAAGTTTAATAGGAGCATAAGGTCTATGGATAAAGTGTTTCAGAAATTTTTGCGAAGTGGTATTGACCTTTCGCCCGTAGGGGTGGAGCGTCGTGAAGATAACAACCCATACTTTTGCACGCCAAAAGGTGCATCTATTTTTGGCTGGGCGGGTGTGGACGGCATCCACTTCTGCTTTGTTCGAGACTTCGGCGGTATGGTATTTTCCGTCAGTCCCATGAACTCGGCTCCGGATTTTGTTCATCCGCTGGCAAACGATTTTGAAGACTTTCTGAGGTTGCTCCTTGCTTGCAGTGATTCGGCAGCGCTGGAACAGGCGTGGATGTGGGATAAAGCCCAGTTTGAAGCCTTTGCAGGACAACCCTCCAACGCAGGATCAGCAAAGAACGCTATCAGAGCTTGCTGAAAATGAAATTGACGCCTATGGAACAGCCGTGGGTATACATCAAATCTTTTGATTATAGCAAGATCAAGTACACCGAGGACTATTATGATGTTGATATGAACCCGGAAGCAGAACCGACCATACCTGAATGGAAGGTCTACTTTGAGGGAAACTTCTGGGGACATTCGGGAAAGACAATGCCGGAACGGAAATCCGGTTGAATAAGCAATTTGACTGGGCGAGGCATCATTGGGTTATTCCTGCGGCGTATTCTTGCAGCAAGGGACTCGTCATGGACTTTTGTATGCATTACCCCGGAAGAAGACATTCGCAAGTTCATAACTAAATGGGATTTACACCCAAAACGACTCCTGCGAATACTTCACGCAGGAGCAGCAAATGCAGATAGATTTAGACAATCCACTTTGCCTTGACTTTATTCCTCGTTTGGAATTGAACGGAAAACAATGCTGACCTCCACGGCTGTTCCGTGGTCTTTAATCCATGTTTGCCAGACGGGGTGATCAATGAAGCGGAAGCAAAGTGGGCATTGGAACACTATGATTTGGATACATCCTATGGATGGATGATTTTTCGGGCAGCTTTTCCGTGGACAAGCAAACGCCGTCCTGAAATAAAAGCCCTCTCCCTTACAATGGAGCAGCAGTCGTGTCGTGTCCGGGACCACATTTCAAGGCACACGCTCCCGGTGATTCGTTTTCTTTCCTCCATCCGGTCAGTGGAAAAAAACACACATTGACTGTACAGGAATTAGAGCAGCAGACAATTTCCGAAAAGCGTTACGGTTCTGACCGCTGGTTTTATCCGACGCATTTTACCGCCATGAGCTATACGCTTTCTCCTGAACCGGACAGCGATATTTCGATCTGTGATTGCGCTGAGGGACAAGCCTTTGGAAATTGCGCCATGCTCTGACCGCTATGCACCAGAGGCACGATACGATCTGCTCTACGGTCAGAGAGCCGAAGCTGTCATCCGTCAAGCCGACTACCATGAATGTTCCGGCAACAACGTCGTAGATGTCACCGTCCTCATCCGCAGAGCGCGGTTCAGGGCAGACCTTCCAGCTTGCCTTCCTCATTACAGATTAAGGCAACCGGGTCTTCGTAGGGTAAATCGCCTCGATGCAGCCGCCGACCTCATGCTGCAAGGACTCCAGACCGGAGTCAATCTCCTTCACATAAGGCTCTTTCCCGGCTCAACGATGAGAACGGCGATGGTGCTGTCACGCTCGGCGGCTTCCCTGAGCCGGTAATCCGGTATTCATCGGGAATGTCATCAAGCTCACCGTCAAACTGCCTGTCCCACCTCTCGCTTGCAACGCGGACATAGCCCTCATCGGTGAAACGTCCTGCTCATCCATCGCAATGTCGCGCCCATAGCGTTCATAGTCGATGTAGTTTGCCAGAGGACCGAGATCCTTTTCAGAGTAAATACCGGCTTCGTGGGCGTAATAATAGCCGAGATCGGATTCGTCGTTGATACCGGGCATGATGTCGTAGCAGTCCAGATTGAACGTCAGGTTGATGAGATCGTCAATATCGCTGACCTCATCGCAGCCAGATTCCATAATGGCAACGAGCTTTTCCTGATCGCTCGGGGAAGCTCGTCAATCAAAGCTGCAAGGTAGTTGAGCTTATCAAGGCTCTCGTACTCGCCAAGCATCTTCTGAACGCCATAGATCGGGCATTCGTAGTCGGTGATAAACCACTCTTCGTAGGGCTGACCGAACTCATCCTGCTTGCCGATCCCGATGCGCTCAAAGACGTTCTGCATCTCTTCTTCGGTTGTCGGGAACTTCACCCACTCACCGACCAGCGTGCCCTCGTTGTACTTGCCAAGGTTCGTGACGAAGGCTTCAAAATCACCGTCTAATACGGGCATAGGCATCCTCCTTTCAGTCATCCACCATGCCGTCCGGCATGATATACAGTTCCTCAAACTCCGCGTCGGTCATGGCTTCGAGCTTCCGGACAGTTTTGTACATCAGCTCTGCGATCTCGCCGTCCATGTCGTTCAGGGTGACGCTCTTCATATCGTCGATCAGCCGCTTCCGGCTGGACGTATTGAAGCAGCACATCAGGTTGGTTTCTTCCACGGTAAAGTTTTTCATATCAGAGTACCATATCCTTTCCTTTCGATTTCTGCGGTTTCGGCGTGTGGGTCGGCTGTGCCTTCTGTGCGGATTTCAGTTTGTCACGGATGGATTCACGGGCAGCGGGCTTCTTCGGGATGGTGTCGTAGATGGCAGTCCGCGTCCTCCACATAGGATCGGACATACTGGATGCTTTCAGAAAAGCGAATGGGGCGGTTCTTGTCCTCGATATTCGTCAGCCGGACTTCATCAGCGGCAAAATCAACCGCGTCGATTCTGCACTTGATCCGTCCACATTCAGCGTTGCGCCGACAGGAATGTAATCTGCGGATTTGAGTTCCTTGAAGGTTTCGCCGTCCTTGCTGAGAAAGACATCCACGCCGGACTTCCAGAGCTTATGAGAACCGGCTACCCACGGCTTCACGGAAGCCGGTCACCGGCACGGAAGGCTTGCCGCGCACCTTCTTTTCAAGGAGTTTTGTGCCGAGCAAGCGGCGCGGCTTTTTCCGCGTCCTTTCCGTACAGCTCAAAATAGCCGTTCTGGGCAAAGCAAACCAGCGCATCGGATGAGCCTTTGACTGCCTCATATTTGCGGAGTTCTGCGACGGGGGAGCGAAAGCACCTCTGTCCTATCTGCCTCTGGCAGTCTGTCACGGCGGCTTTTCTGCTTAGACAGCACTTCCACCAGAGCATCCGCGTCCTTTGGGAGCGTCTGGTAGGTTTGACGCCGCCATGCTCACCGACCAGAGCCATTGCTGCATCGAAGCTGCTGCGGCATGGGGCGTCCAGCACATAGCCGTCTGCAAAGGTCAGCCGGTCATGATCTGGCGCAACCGCGTTCTGCGCCACATTTGCCGCCTGTTCCCGGTAGTTGATTTCAAAGACGTCTCCGAAGACCTTGCCGCGCTTGACGGCTTTCGGGACGATGACACGAGCAATGCACTCGTCGTAGGTCTGTTCCGCATAAAAACGGAAGGTGTTGTGATCTCGCGTTCCCTGAATAAAGACCTGATTTTCATTGAGGCAGTGCGTCCCATGCGGACGGCAGAACCACATCAGCGTCCTGTCTTCGGGATTCTGGCTTTCGGCGGCGCGGCGGATGATGCGCTTGTCGATGTCGAAGTCTTCCTTGTAGCTGTCTACATGATCGTCCACGAGCTTCTGCAGCTCCGCGATGATGTCAACGTCTGTGTATTTCTTCATGCGTCTCCTTTCTCACAACTCCATGTCGTGCGTTTTGGATTTGACCGGAGACTTCTTCTCCGGCTGCTGTTTTGCGGCAGCTTTGAGCTGATCGCGGATGGAGGGCTTTTCCTGCTTCTGCTCCTGCTTGACGTATTCCAGCGTCGGCACCAGCTCACGGTAACAGCCCTGTGTTTTCCGCGCCGCATGACGGCGATGGATTTTGAACAGCGGCTCACCGTTCTGCGTGACCGTGTTGCCCTCGATTTTGACGCCGTTCCGTGCCAACAGATTGAAGAGTGGTTAGAGGCGCGATAGGACGCCCGCATACCGTCGTTGTTATAGGCGATCAGCCCTTGAGCGTGTCCATGACGGCGGCTTTGATCTCCTTCTCTTCGGCAGTCAGTCGGTGTGCCTTCGGTGCTTCCTCCGGCAAGGGGGACAACGGGAGGCTTGACCTCCACGGTTTTACCTCAATATAGGTAATCTCATCGCTTTCCCATGCAACGACCTCCGGGTCTCTTTCCTCTGTTTTCTCAGAAGTGACTTCCTTCTGGGGTTCGGTCTGCTGGCGGAACGCATCGACGAAAAGGCGGTCAGTCCGGGATTGGGTTTATCCACAAGGAAGCGGGAGGCATTCTCCGGACAGACCTCAACGCTCTTTGCCCACTCCTTGAGGGATGCGGAATGCGCCCGTCAAAGTCTTTCTGCTGAATGGTGTTTGCAAGGACATACCGGACGCGCTCCGGAGAGAACTGCTCAAGGACGCTTTTCAAGGCAGTATCCGCATCCAGCCGGTTATCTCCGTAGTTGGAGCTGATCGCCGCTTCAATCGCTTTGCGGCATTCCACGTTTGCAGCAAGGGAGGCACGATATGCTTCCATCTCCCCGGCTTCATAGGCATAATTTGCCGTCTCACGGTAAATGGGGACTTCCGACATCAGCTCTGCGGGCATTTCGGTATCTTTCTCTGCGGACTGTGCTTTCTCTGCCAGCAGCACCTTGAGCTTGGCGTCAATGCCCTCGATCATCTCAGCCGCCGTCTTGCGGATGGTGTCCAGAGAGCTTTTCAGTTCCTTGGTCTCCTTACCGGAAGACCAACCGGCGATGTAGCCGAAGGAGTAGTCCGAGGTTTCAATGCCGTAACGCTGGCAGACGGTGTAGGCAACGCTTTCCGCCTCAACTTCCTTGGTGTGTCGATCCTTCTTGTCTTCGGGGCGGTTTTCTCGTCTGGGTTGACGGCGTGGAGCTTGGCATGAGCAATCTCGTGAATGGCGGTCTTGCCCGTCTGGATTTCGCTCATGCCCTCCTGAATGGCGATGCGGCTTTCAACCGGAGAGAAGAATCCTTTGCGCCGCCCGGAATGTCCTCAAAGGAAATGGGGACGGGAGCTTCCTGCTTGAGCGCATCGAAGAACGCCTCGTAGTTTTCGACGGTGCCTTTCAGTTCATCGACGATGATGTCCGGAAGCTCCTTGCCGTCCGTCTGGGAGACATCGAACACGCTCACCACCTTGAAGGCAGGACGCAGAACCTCAACCGTCTCTGTGACAGCCTTCCCATCTGCGCCGATCACCGGCTTCTGCGTCGCGGGGTCAATCTTCTCGCGCTCTTCCTGCAACTTGTACGGCGCGGGTGCAAGAATCTTGATACCCTTTTCCCCTTCATGACCTGACGGTCAAAGTTGCGCTGCCACGAGGTATAACCGGCAACATAGGTTGCCTCTGGCTTTTGCATCGCAATGAGCAGTGTGTTGTTGAAGGAATAGTTGTAGAACTTGGACATCGTGCGGAGATATTCCTTGAACCGCTCGGATTCAAAAAGCTCCTTGATGCCCTGTTCCAGCTTGTCCGTAATCTCGCGGACTTGCTGTGCATTTTTGTTTTCAGCCATCTCAAACCTCCAATTCTTATTTGCTTGGAGAAGAAAACCCGTCTGGGATTTGCTCAGTAAACGAGCCTTTACCTCAGACGGGTTTTCTCTGCGCGTCATCCGACGATGGAAGATGTTTTCCTCGTTCTCCCATGCAATCAGCCGGTCAAACATCTCCGGATGATTTGTGATTATGTGCAGCAGTTCCGTATCACTTGCGTTGGGGCAGAACCAACAGCCGTTTCTTCGGCAGTGAGCGTAGATTGGGGAAAGCAGCCCGTGTTCCTGACAGAGCTTGTAGGCGTCCGCCTCGGTCATACCGTATTTGGCAAGCAGACTGACCTTCGTTATTCCATCCAGACGAGCAAGGCGTTTTGGCTCATCCTGCGCGATGCCGACATAGCTCACAGTGTCCGGCGAGAGTGCGGCATTATACTTGCGGACTGGCGGGATTTTGCAGTCACGATTGACTGCACACATACCAGCCCATGCAAAGCCGCGAACCTCGCCCTTGTGAGATCCGCGGGTGATGACATGATGGAACACCTTATTGTAGGTCTTGTCCGCGTGGAGAATGGTGAACTTGATGCCCAGCTCCTTTTCGCAGAAGGGCTTGAGCCGGTCATAGATGAAGTCCCGGTGTTCCGGGACTTCACCGCTTGTGTCTTTGTCGAACATGACCTCACTGAAAACCGCCTCGTCCAGCGGCTCATTATGCTGTGCAGCCAACAGGAGCGTCGCCACGCTGTCCTCCGCTGCATGAAGCAACATCCTTTGGACGGTTCATCGGTCAAACTCCATCTTGAAGCTGACATATTTGCCTCCGCTGTCATCCAGACGGATCACTGCGTCGTAGAGCTGAGGCTTCTTCGGTGTATAAAGCCCGGTCACTCGGCACCAGCCCTTATCCAGCAGCTCCTTTGCAATTCTCTTGGTCAGCTTCTTTTTTGCTGGAAAAGAACTTGTTGTCTTCCACAGGCAGAAGGAGCATTCCTTACTGGAACAATAGAAGTTGCCCTTGCCCACATAGACCGGAGAGCCGCAGCGAGGGCATTTGCCGATTTCCTCCTTGCCCGTGCCGAAACGCTGGGCTTCGGCATCGGAGAGGAAGGGATAGGCTTTTACCAGATCGCCGGTCATTCGGACAATGTCGCTGAGGAAGGCGTCCGCATCCGCATTGCCGCGCTCAATCTCCATGAGCGTGTTTTCCCATTCCGCCGTCATTTTGGGAGACGTGATCTGTTCCGGCAGGACGCAGACGAGGTTGCAGCCGTCCTTCGTGGGAATGAGGGATTTGCCTTTGCGCTCTGCAAAGCCGGATTTCACCAGCTTTTCAATGATCCCGGCGCGGGTTGCGGGAGTGCCGAGACCCTTCTTCTCGGTGTCATCGTCAAACTGATCGTTTCCGGCGGTCTCCATCGCAGATAGGAGCGTGTCTTCCGTGTACTGCTTCGGAGGCGTTGTGAAGTGTTCCGTAACACTGGCAGATACACCATCCAGAACATCGCCTTCGTGGACTTCGGGCAGGGTCTTTGCGAGATCGTCCTTTTCCTTCGTCTTGAGAGGACTTGAACAGCTCTTCAATGGATTTCCAGCCGTTTTGCACGACGGTCTTCCCTTGGTTTTGAACGCATAGCCATCGCAGGAGAGTGTGATCTGCGTTTCTGCGTAGGTGTGCTTCTCGCCGGTCGCACACAAGGCGCATCCCGACAAGATTGAGAATTTTCTGCTCCGACTGAGGAAGCGCCGAAACATCCTGCTTTTCAAGCTGGACGGTCGGGAGAATGGCATGGTGATCTGTGACCTTGCTGTTGTCGGTTACGCGGGCAATGTCCGGAGTGACCGAAACGTCGGTGAAAAGCGGAAGCTGGCGGCAGACGATAGAAATGACCTGACGGGCAGTGTCCTCCATATCGTCCGTGATGAACTGACTGTCCGTGCGCGGATAGGTCAGGAGCTTCTTTTCGTAGAGTGTTTGTACGAGATCGAGCGTCTGCTGGGCGGTGAAGCCGTAGTATCGGTTTGCCTCGCGCTGCAAGGTGGTCAGATCATAGAGCTTCGGAGGATTGACGGTTTTCGTTCCCTGCTTGAGAGAAGAAACGACGGCTTGCTTTTCTCGCAAGCCGCCGCAATTCTTTGCTTCCTCTTCGGTTTTGACCTTTTCCAGATCAGCGGTTAGATCGTCCTTGCCGACGTGGACATTGAAATACTTCTCCTTCTGGAACGTGGAGATTTTCCCGTCACGCTCCACCAGCATTGCAAGGGTCGGCGTCTGGACGCGCCCAACCACCAGCTTCTTGTGATAGAGCGTGGTAAACAGGCGGGTGCCGTTGATGCCGACAATCCAGTCCGCCTTCGAGCGGCTGAGTGCCGCTTCATAGAGACGGTCATATTCCTTGCCGTCCGGAGATGGTTGAAGCCTTCGCGGATAGCGGAGTCCTCCAACGAGCTGATCCACAGACGCTTGAAGGGCTTGGTGCATCCGGCTTTGTTGTAGACCAGCCGGAAGATCAGCTCACCCTCACGCCCTGCATCGGTTGCGCAGACAAGCTCAGTGACGCGCTTGTCCTTCATGAGAGCGGACAGCACCTTGAACTGCTGTGCTTTGTCCTTCGTGACCTCAAACATCCAGCTTTCCGGAACAATGGGCAGATCGTCATACCGCCACTTGGCATACCGCTCATCGTAGGAGCTGGCGTCTGCCAGCTCCACCAGATGACCGAAGCACCACGAAACAATGTAATTGCCGCCCTCCATGTAGCCGTCCTTGCGGGACGTCGCGCCCAGCACCTTTGCGATGGACTGGGCAACACTGGGCTCTTCAGCAATGGCTAAGATCAATCTTCATCACCATCCGTTTCAGCATCCTCCGCAATCTGCTGCTCTTCATCCTCGTTGATGTACGGCTCTTCCTCGTAGCCTTCATCATCAAGAAGTCCATATCCTCATCCTTGGGCTTTCTGCCCTTGACGAACTTGATGTAGTAATAGGCTGCACCCGCAGCACCGGCAAGGGCAAAGATGACGAGGATCATGCCGATGTTGGATTTCTTTTCGGGTTTAGGGGCGGGGCATCGGTTTCTGCATCCTTATCCGGCTCAGGTGTAACGGGGCTGTGCCGGTGCATTCACTCATGTTGGTCTTGCAGACCGGGCAGTCTGTGTTGACCTGACCTGCAGCGCATTTTCCTTGCAGTTACAGGTGGTCAGAGCAGCCGCAGTGTCTTCATCCAGCAGTGCAAGTAGGTCGCTCTCATCGACCATGTTGAGGAAGTATGTCTGATACTGTTCCTCTTCCTCGTTGATGGGCGCATCGTAGTCAATGACGATATAGAAGGTGTTGCCGTTCTTCGTCTGGACTGTGATGAACTGCTTATTGGTAGCCTTGTCATAGAGCAAGTCGCGGGTGTAGGCGTTGCCCTCATCGTCAATCGGCTCACCCTTCGGCTTTTCCGGCGTGGGAGTGGTTTCAGGCTGCTGTTCCGGCTGGGTTGCCTCCGTGACGGGAAGGTTCTGCTCGGTATCATCGGCGTAGGCAAACGCCGTCACCGAGAAGCAGGACAGAACCATGACGCAGACCGCAAGGACGGTCAGAAAACGAAACTTCTTACGCATTGTCGATTACCTCCGTATTTTCAGCGGGCTTGGTGCCGCCCTTCATGGAAGACAGGAACGCCATAATCTGATCCTTGTCCATCACCATAGAGCGCACAGTATTGATGATTTCAAGGTTTTCCAGCTCTGTCTTCTTGTCGTACAGCTCCTTGAGCTGTCCTTCGATTTCGGTCTTTTTCTTTTCAGCCTTCTCAATGTCAGAGAGGACCTTCTGATACTTGGGATTCATGCAAAACTCCTTTCTTTTAATAGGCGGGTCTTCCGAAGGCGTAGAAATGCTGCTGCCAATAGGAAGAGTTGATGGATGTGTACTGAATGGGATCGCCGCAGTGGATCATGACCCCATCACCGACGTAAATACCGACATGGGACACGCCGGGGGTGTCATACGTCCCGACGAAAAAGATGAGATCACCGGGCTGTGCATTCGCCTTTGAAACCGGCGTACTGATGTTGTAAAGCCCCTGTGCGCCGAGCCGCCCGGTATTCACAAGTCCGCTGTTCGTGAGGACATAGCTGACGAAGCCGGAGCAGTCAAAGGATGTGTCGGGATTGGAGCCGCCCCAGACATACGGATAGCCGAGATACTTTTCCGCCTCGGTGATCAGTGTTGCAAACTTCTCGTCGTTCAGGTATTCCGGGTTGACATCGTAGTCGGCGGGCGGATTGGTGATGTACTTGTCCACATAGGGAGAGTTACCGAACAGATCCTCGCGGTTGCCCAGCACAGACATATACGTTGCGTACATGGAGAGCTGATCCTGAGACATGATGTAGACCGGGACGTGAGAGAGATTGAAGTTTTCGAGCGTCACATAGCAGATGTAGTAGTCATACGGGATGCGATAGGTTTCCGTGTGCGTGTTGCCGTCTGCGTCCGTCCATGTGTCGGTCTCCGTGCGGTATCTGGTTTCAACGATGACCTCTTCGGTGAGGATGTACTGCTTGTCGAACAGCATTTGGAGCGTACCCTGTACCTCGGCCAGCGTGAACTCTCCCTCATGGAGAGCCGAGAGAATGGAGATCAGCACATAGGGGTCATGACCGATGTCATCCAGATCGAAGTGGTATTCATCGTAGTTGTGGGTGCTTTCATAGTTATCCAGATAGCTTTGCAGCTCTTGCTCCATCTGGCAATACTGCGCCTCTGCGCCGAGCATCGCGTCATCCTCGCTGAGATAGGAGGAAGCGATAACCGACGAACCGGTAGAGGTGAGCATCGAACACGAGCTGATTCCGGCACCGAGCAAAACGAGAAGGGCAATTCCGACCCCGATCCAGATGAAGACCTTCTTGTTGTTCAAAGAACTCCTTGAGCTTGTCGGACACCTTTTCGCCGAGCTTCTTGCCGGTATTCTTTCGTGGCAGTCCCGGCAGTCTGAGAACCGGCTTTTCGAGCTGCGGCATACTCTTTCTTGATGTTCTGCTTCTGGTAGTGCCTGTTCATGTTCTGTTTCTTCATCTCAGGATGCTCCTGCTGATTTCTTTCATATTGGAGCTTCGCATCAGCAGCATCCGCCTTATGTTCCAGCTTGGAGACCTTCTCATAAGGCTTGTTGACGCTGCTTTCCCGATGATGGCGGAAATGCCGAGCGGCAGTCTCAGCGGCGATCTCCGTTTTATGCGCCGCCTCAACCGCCGAGTTTTCCTGTTCAACCTCATGGATTTTGCCGTGAATGCCGGAAGCGAGGGTGTCACCGACCTTGCGGACGGTTTTATCTGCCTCAAATTGCAGCTTCCCTTTGCCCTTGGGCTTTTTCAGCTCATCCTCAAAATGAAGGCGGGTTTTGCCCTTCCGGTCTCTTCATCGAAGACACGCTCTTCTTGAGAACCTTGTGCGTGGGCAGCTTTTCACGGGCGGCATCCAGACGCTCATGCGCTTTCTCGGACTTCCTTTCGAGCTTCTGCATCCGCTTCGTGGGCGGGACGGCATTGTCGATGATCGGCTTTGCGGAAGCAGTCTCCGCCGCTTGGGAAAGAACAGCATCCGCATCCACTGCTTCCACCGCAGAGGTCTTGCGCAGCTTGTGCGTGACAACCGTTTCGGCAATCACAGTGCCGGTATGCGAAGAAACGCCGTGCTGCTCCAAAGCAGGAGGCTTGAACGGCGTTTCTGACGAGGGCAGCGGTTCAGTTACATTCTGGGGTGGATTTTCTGCCCTTTTCTCTTCTGTGACGGACGTTTCCGAGGGCGGCTGTGTGTCGTTATCCTCGGCGTGTTCCGTCTGAAACTGACGCTGTTGACGGCACATCTGCACCTTTTTCTGTTCCTCCGCAGAAGGAGCTTCGGAAGGCTCGGCTGTTTCAGAGGACTTGACCAGCTCTGCATCTTCCAGCCGCTTTGACACGCGCTGCTCGGTGCCAGCCGTCAGGTTTTCCTCAACTGCGCCCTCTCGCGTCATCCGCAGGACAACTTTATCGCGGGCTTTGAGTTCGGGTTCCTTGGCATCAGGTTTCACCTCCAATCCGCTTGTAGGCAAGCTCGGTGTATTCAGGGTTCAGCTCTATGCCCACGAAATGACGCCCCATCTGTGCGGCAACCATGCCGGTTGTGCCGCTTCCCATAAAGGGGTCAAGCACAATACCGCCTTCGGGACAACCGGCGAGAAGACAGGTCTCAACCAGCTTCGGAGGATAGGCGGCGTAGTGACCACCCTTGAAGGGGACGGTGTTGATCTTCCAGACATCGCGCTTGTTGGAGCGGATTGATGTCGCTGTCCTTGATCGCCCCATGCTCACGGGGCGGTTGATGGACTGCGGCTGAGGCTGACCGGGAACAGGCTTACCGTACTTGTTGTCGCCTTTCATGCCGCGCTTGAGGCGTTCCGCCGTTGCGGGGAGCAATCGGCTCGGAGATCGCCTTGTAGTCGAAGAAATACTTCTTGGACTTTGAGAACAGGAAAATATGCTCGTAGCAGCGGGCGCAGCGGTCTTTCACGCTCTCCGGCATGGGGTTATCCTTCATCCAGATGATGTCGTTGCGCAGATACCAGCCGGTATCGCGGAGAGCAAAAGCCAGCATCCACGGAATGCCGATCATGTCCTTGGCTTGCAGCCCTCAACCTTGTTGTTGAGAGCCACAGCCTGACCGTTTCTGCCTTTCGGGTTCTTCGGGTCAATGAAATCGCCCTGATTGCCCTTTCCGGCGTAGGTGTCCGAGATGTTCAGCCAGAGCGTACCGTCCGGACGCAAACGCGCCTGACTTCGGTAAACACTTCCGTCAGGCGCGAGATATATTCCTTCGGCGTTGTCTCTCTGCCGATCTGAGCCTCCATGCCGTAATCGCGGAGCGCGTAATACGGAGGGGATGTCACACAGCAATGAACGCTATCATCGGGCAGAGTTTTCAGGATTTCAAGGCAATCGCCGGTATGAATGATGTCAAGTTGTATGGTGGTGTACCTCCTGTTCTGTTGATTTGTGTTTCCATTGAAATGTTGGCTGTAAAACCCGACAACATTTCAATGGGCATCAGTCGGAGTAATACTCGTCCGGTTCGTAATCCTCATCTTCCGTGAAGTCCTTGTCGAGATCGTCAATCTCGTCCGCCCAACGGTCGAAGATTTCCTCGGCTTCCTTCGCCGCCTCACGATAGAGGCTCAGCCGGTTCTTCTCAAAGGCGGCAAAGGCGGGGACGAACTTGCCGAACTCGCGGATTGCCTTCACATCCTGCGTGCGCATATCTGCGACGCACTGGATGATTTCGGACATCGTGAGCAGATCGTCGATCATCAGCTCATACTTGTCCTTGGGGATAGATACGGCTTCATCATCCGCCGCGTCAGCGAACGAAAGGGGTATTCTCGTCGCTGTTGCTGCTTTCGGGAACATCAACCTTGAAATAGAAACCGATCATATCCACAGATACCTTGGTCATAATCTGACGCGCCTCCTTGACCTTTTCGTCGATGTCCTCCCTCACATGGAGGTAGGCGCGGTGATGCTTCTTGAGATCGCTTTCCAGTCGGATCAGATCGGTCAGCTCCCACAGAGCCTTAAACAGCGCGGAGGTGTTCTCTCCGTATTCGATAGCGTCCGCGTAGGGAATGGTAATCATCTTGTTGTTCATATTCAAAAATCCTCCTTAGTTCTGTACGGTTTCTTCGGGTTTGGTGGTCATGATGCGGTAGAGCTGGGTGTCCTTCGGGAAATCGTCCTTGAAGGGAACGATGGTCGAGCCGTAGAAGATCAGTCCCTCACCGGCGTTGGAGTTGGTGATGTAGTTCTGCTGGCTGGGCGAGATGTTCAGCGCCTTCGAGAGAATCTGCCGGTCGCCGGATGCCTGATTCAGAAGGTAGACAAAATCCGAGTTTTCAAAGATGTTCTCCACCTCGCGGGACGCAAGAAGATCCTTGACGTTCTGCGTGATTCCGGTCGGGATGCCGCCCCATTTTCTGAAACGCTTCCAGATTTCCACGCTGTATGCGGCGGTCTGTTCCTCTTTTAAGAGCAGATGGAACTCGTCCATGTAGTAGCGAGTTGCCTTGTGCTGGGCGCGGTTGATTGTAACTCTGTTCCAAACCTGATCCTGCACAATCAGCATACCGAGCTTTTTGAGCTGCTTGCCGAGTTCGCGGATGTCATAGCAGACGAAGCGGTTGTTGACATCCACATTCGTTCTGTGATTGAAGACGTTCAGAGAGCCGTGAACATAGATTTCAAGGGCGGTTGCGATGCGCTGCGCCTCCGGCTCCTTCTGATTTCTCAGAATGTTGTAAAGGTCTTCGAGGATCGGCATTTTCTCCGGTTGGGGGTCTGCAAGGAACTCCTGATAGACCATGCGGACACTGCGGTCAATGATGGTCTTCTCAACCGGCTGCAAGCCGTCCTTGCCGCCGACAATCAGTTCACACATGGAGAGGATAAAGTCGGATTTCAGCGTCAGCGGGTTTTCCTCTTCGGAGTAGTTCGTGTTGATGTCCAGCGGATTGATGTAATCCGTGCTGACCGGCGAAATGCGGATAACCTGACCACCGAGCTTCTGCACAAGGGAAATACTCGGCTTCGGGGTCGCAGACGATGATGTCATCCTCTGTGATGAGGAAGGCGTTTGTCATTTCGCGCTTGGCAGAGAAGGATTTACCGGAACCGGGCGTACCCAAGATCAGCCCGTTGGGGTTCTTGAGCCGCTTGCGGTCAACCATGATCATGTTGTTGGACAGCGCGTTCAGCCCGTAGTAGAGAGCTTCGCCGCCCTGAAAAGCTCCTGTGTGGTGAACGGCACGAAAACCGCTGTGCTGGAAGTGGTCAGTCCTCGTTCGATCTCCACCTGATTGACGCCGATAGGCAGAGGACATCAGCCCTTCCTCCTGCTGGAAGTCAAGACGCTTGAGCGCACAGTTATACTTTTGGGCAATGGCGGCGGTCTGGAACACCGCATTTTCGAGCTTCTGGCGGCTGGTTGCTGTGTTCATGATGAGGATAGTCACAAGGAACAGTCTCTCATTGCGGGTCTGGAGATCCTGCAACAGACGCTTCGCCTCGCCGCCGAAGGTGGCAAGATCGGACGGGATGATGTCCATATCGTAGCCGGAGCGGACTGCCTTTCTGCTCTTCGATCTTCATCTTGTCGAGGTCGGTGATCTTCGACTTGATGCTCTTGATTGCCTTCGCCTGGTCAATCGTCCGGATATGAAAATTGACCGTGATGTTGCTGTCCATCTCAAGGAAGTCGGCAAGCATACGGTCATTGAGTTCCGGCGCGAGGATTTGCAGGAAGCTCACCGCGCCGATGGTTCTGCCCATCTTAAAGCACTTGCCTTCACGGAAGTCAAAGGAAGTGGGCGCGATGAAGTCCTTCGTACTGAGTCCCGTCCGGGCAACCATGTGAAGGAAAAGCGGAGCGGAACATTGGTGTCCATGTTGAACACATCATGAAGCACTTTCAGCCGCTCGTAGCCGGACAGAGGCTCGGTTTTCACGCCGAGAGTTTTGAAGTTGTTGAGGATGTCGGTTTCAATGCGTTCGAGCTTCGGCTTTGCCGTGCGGAGGGAGTCCGCCTCAATGCCGAAGGTGATGTACTTCCTCTTGATCAGCCCGTTGTTGCCCTTGGTGAGCTGGCTTTGCAGCATACCGGAATACTCGGAGCGGATGTCGTTGAAGGCGTCCTCCTGTGCCGGAATGTTGATGCGCTTGCGGAACTCATTCAGGCTTGCCTTCTGATTGATGAAGGAGAGCTGGACGAAAATCGAGCTGTCGAAGTAGTTCAGAAAGTCGCACCAGTTCTCAAAGATGGCAGTTTTGTCCTCGTTCTGCGCAAGCTGGTAGTTGATGTCCTCAAAGGCGATGGACTTCGTGTAGAGGCGGCTGTTCACCTTGCAAATACCGTCACGGCACATCTCCACATAGGGGATGGTCTGCTGGGCGGACTTGCGGACTTTCTTTGCCTTCCTGTCCTTTTTCTTCTGCATGACGATCCGCTTCTTTTCCTGAGCGGAAAGGGCATCGCCGTAAACGACGCCGTTTCTTGACGGTCATCTTAGGCTTTGCCTTTGCTGTGCTGTTGTTCAAGCTGCAATTCCTCCTGTTCTTTGATTTTCTGCTGAATCTCAGCGTAGAGATTGTTTGTGCGATAGGGACGCACCTTGTCCCGGATGAACATGGACTGTACGATGTGGTACAGATACTTTTCGGCGGGCTGTCCGTCTTTTTCGTAAAGCGCGAAGAAGATAAACGGGAGCATGATGACCACCATCAGCATTGCCGCCGTTGACAAGTCGAGATGCGCCTTCGCCAGAAAGAAGATCGGAACGCCGACTGCCGCAGCGATGGAAAAACAAATAAGCTGCCGCTTGGTCAGGTTGAACATGACCTTCGTTTTGACGCGGTTAAGATCCTTCGGGACCGGAACAAATGCCATTGACTGTTTCCTCCTTTCTAAGCTGCTTTTCATAGCGTAGCTTCATTTGTGCGGGGTATTGATCCTCCTTCGGCTGACACTTACCCGTCCAGCGAAGGCCACCCGCTTTGCCTTGACAAATCCAGCCGGAAGCCCGAAGGCTTGCACCGTTTTCACTTTCCAGCGTGTAGGTGATGATGCGCTTATAGCCCATAGCCGCAGCAGCTCTTGCCGCCGCGCCGTAGAGAAAGCTGCAAGCGTTCTTCGCCCGTTGGTGCATAGCCTTGTGACCTCCAATGTGAAGCCGTCATCCAGATACCGGCTGATAGGACGCCCGACGATGATTACACCGACCAGCTCATCGTCTGCTTCACAGCCGATGGAAAACTTGTGACCGGCAACCGGCTTGTGATGTCGGTGATGCTGGCGGACGTACTCGTTGGCGTCTCGAAGAGATGGGTCTTAGCCGCAGCATGATGTTTCCTCCATAGGAAGATGCGCCGTGCATTCGACCTCGTTGCCCCAAACGTCCCAGCCTTCGGGAGACTGACGGGCAAAAAGCTCTACGCGGGGAAGGTCTCCCATGAGCCGGACAATGCGCTCCCGCGCTTCATCCGGCTTTTTGGAATGCTCTTCGATGTGGCTGAGGATGACCTGACGCACACCGGCGTCAACTCGCTTCGGGTGTCCCTTTGTGGCAAGAATGCAGATTTCGGCATTCGCCCTCGTCCAATACCCCATGCCGGTGAAGAGGTCATCGTTCTTGCGGTTTTGCTTCACCCATACAAAAGCCACGGTCTTATAAGAAAAGCCCATGCCGTCAGCACTTCGAGTGCTTCACAGAGGCATGGGAACGTGATCAGAGGAACAGAGCGCAGTCCTTCGCAGCCAGTTCGCCAACCGGAGTGCCTTGATGTCCTCAATGCACATTGTCGGATAGTGGCTTTCGCTGACCGCCCTGTCCCTTCTTGGAGTAAGTCCGATACGCCCAAGGGGGATCGGCGTAGATGATGCTGTACTTCTTCATGCTGCCGACCTCCTTAGTGCGCATGGAAAATGGATTTTGCGAGGCTTCCGGTCTTGAACAGCGAGAAGCACAGAATAACCGTGTACGCTGCCACAGAGAACAGAGCCGAGTGAATGTTGTCTGCGATAATCATGCCGTTGATCAGCACTGCGTAGATGCCGACGCAGACCATGATGAGAAAGCCCTGAAATGCCAGAGCGAACAAGCCTTTCAGATAGTTCGTGCCGATGCTGCCCCATTCGCGGTTGCTCATGGTTGCGATGGGAATAGGCGCAATGCTCACGGTGCAGTAAATCTCAATCATGCGCCCGTAGAGAATAACCGTAATGAGGATCGCCATAATTTTGAGGCACAGGCTGATCAGGAGCGTTTCTATTGACAGACCGAGCAGTTCTCCGACGCCCATGTTCTCCATACCGGTACGCATCTGCGCAATCGTCGCGTCAATGTCAATGCTGGTGTTGCCGTGGATTACTCCTGCTGCACCGGAAACCACGTTCTGCCCGATGTCGAATACTGCCATCACGATGTCAAACGTATGTGTCACGAGATAGATCGCCACAGCCGCCTTGAAAACCACTTGAAGAACATCAAGTGTCCATGTCGTGAAGGTTGTTTTCTCGGTGATCATGGAAATCAGCTCGTAGCACAAAACAAAGGTGATGATGATACCAGCGATGGGGACTATCACGTTTTCGGATAGTCCCGGATCATCTGGTACACGCCGCCGTTCCAGCCGGACGGGGTTTGCCCGACCTCGGCGGCAATCGTTCCTACCTTCTCGTTGACATCGGTGAACATATTGGTCAGGTTGCTCTCGATCCATCCGATCAGCATATCCTTGAGCCTGTTCGATCTTTTCTAAAATGCTGCCCAATATTTCACCACCCTTCGGTTAAGCTGGGCTTGCCGTGGATTAGCCGAACAAACCGGAGAGCAGGGGATGAGGGTCGTGCCGATCAGCACCACACCGCCGCCAGCCATGAGCTGCTTGATGCCCTGAGACTTTGCGTTGTGTAATATAAAGTAGAAGTGTAAAATGTTGCCGTTCCTATCCGGCACTTGCGCATTGTGTCGGATAGGTCGGGCGTTATTCGGGCAAGTCCACCTTGCCAACAAACAGAATAATAAATCTCAATGTCCTGTCTGCGGGTTCTTGTTCTCGTCATAGCTGCACTCATGCACAACGATTTTCTCTACAAACTCCCGCAGCAGGGTAGGGGTAAATTCTTCAAAGCTGGTGTACTTGCGGACAACTTTCATAAACTTTTCCGCATTAACCGTGGCTTCCTGTGCCTTTGCCAGTTCCGCTTGCAGTTCGGCGGCTCTCTCTTTAAGCTGACGCTGCTCGGCTTCATAGTCTGCGGAAAGTTCCGCAAAGCGTTCATCAGAAATGCGCCCAGTCACACTGTCCTCATAAAGCCGCTTGAAGATAGCGGATAGCTCCCTAATTCGCTTTTCGGCGGCTTCCAGTTCCTTTTCGCTTGGCAGCGTTGCGGCGTTTGCCCACCGTCCTCGTTCTGCTCGATCAGCAGCTTCATAAACTGCTTTTCGTGCCTTGCCGCATAGTCGGTCACTTTCCGCAGATTGGCGGTCACTCCCGCTGTCAAAAGGTCGGTGCGGATAAAGTGCGCCGTACAGTCCTTGACACGCTTCTTGTAGTTCCGCAGATGTAGCAGTCCTGCCGCCTTGTCTTGTTCTCATATCTCTGCTGATAGAGGACGCTCCCGCAATCGGCGCAGAACAGCAAGCCGGAGAACAGACCGACTTCATCATAGCGGTTCGGACGCTTGCGCTGCTTGCGTAATTCCTGCACACGCTCCCATGTGGCAAGGTCAATGATAGGCTCATGGGTATTCTCGAATACCGCTTGCTTTTCCTCCGGGTTTTCTACGCTGGACTTCACTTTGGAGATTTTCTCGGTCTTAGAAGTTTACCGTATGCCCCAGATACTCCTTGCGTTCAAGGATATGGACAACGGTATTTGTCGCCCATCTGTACGGGTAATCGGGGTAGTAGCGGCGGGTGCTGCCCGTCCTGCGGTATTCCAACGTCCCAGGCGTGGGGATTTGCTGCTCTGTGAGCATACGGGCTATCTTAGTCGGACCGTTCCCGGCAAGGCAGAAGCTGAAAATCTGCTTGACGACCGGGGCAGCTTCTTCGCCCACGATAAAGCGTCCGTCCTCGCCTTTGAGATAGCCATAGACCGGCTGACTTGTGATAGGCTTGCCACTCATGCCTTTGCTGCGGAAAACAGCCTTGATTTTCCTGCTCGTGTCTCTCACCATCCATTCGTTAAAAAGATTTTTTAGCGGCGTTAGGTCGTTGTCGCCTGTGCGCTGTCCACTCCGTCATTGATGGCGATAAAGCGGCGCCTTCTTGGGAAAGTGATTTCCGTAAACATTCCGACTTGCAGGTAGTTCCTGCGGGATAGGTCTTTGGTAATGACGCATTTTACCTCGCCATTCTCCACGCAATCCATCATTTCCATAAAGCCGGGTCTTTGGAAGTTCGCCCCTCCATCCGTCGTCAACGAAAAACGGTAGTTCAAAATCCATTGTCACGGGCATAGGTTTCCAAAATGCGCTTTGGTTGGATATGGAATTGCTCTCGCCCTGCAATTCATCATCTTTACTCAATCTTGCGTAAAGGGCGGTAACAATTGGGTGGTCTGTCTAATCATGGTTTCCTCCATTTCCGACAGCCGCCCCGCTATTCCGTACAAAGATTGTACCATACGGGGCGGCGGTCTGTATAGTGGTTTCTGCTTCTTTATCGCCTGTCATAATGACGATTTTTCAAAAAGGCTTGTCATGTCACACAAGCGGTAGAAAAGTTCATACTTCTGTGCTATACTTTTGTCAAAGCAATTATTAAGCGGGAGAATAGCCACATGAAGAAAATATATTTAATCGGCGGGGCAATGGGTGTTGGAAAAACAACAGTAGCACAAATCTTAAAACAAAATTATCAAACAGCGTTTTCCTTGATGGCGATTGGTGCTGCGATTCTGACCCATTTCAAGTTACAGAAGAAACAAAATTATGGTTATAGATAACATTAGTCATTTGCTTAACAACTTCATTCATTGTTCTGCATATGACAACATCATTTTGTTGGGTAATGCACGAACAGAGTATAATTGACGACATTCTATCAAGGTTAGACCATAAAGATTGCAAGGTTTATTGCGTTTCCTTGGTTTGTGACCCTGATGTATTGAGCGAAGACTGCGCAAGATATAGAGCAGGGTGTTCGTTTGCCATCAATTATTGAAAAAAGCATTTCATATCTTCCGAAGTACCGACTGTTATATACAAAAGGATGTTTCTAACAGTTCGCCAAATCAGATAGCAGATGAAATAGCGGCGTTATAATCACTCCCATTCCAGCGGTCATGCTCCCCGGCATGACCGCTTTCATACCGGCTCATGCAGTATAGGGCGGCTTTGGTGCGGCTGCGGTTTCCGCTTCCAGCACTTTCAGCATTTTATCGGCGGCGGTGGCGGTGGTGTCCTGCTTGAAAAGCCGGAAACAATGAGGGACGGTGTTACCTATGCGGGTTTCCGTCACGCAATCCGGGCGGCGGTCTGTGGGGCTGGCGGTGCGGTGCTTTTATCGGTCATAGGCAACTCCTTTCATTTCAGCAGTTCTTTCAGCCTGTCCAGCGGCTTTTGCGGCTTCCTTTCGGAAATTCTTTGCCGTGAAGCAGACACATTTCAATCAGTCTGTCATAGATACGGGCGTGGGCGGTGTCCTGCGGGTTTTCCAGCATATCCGGCGTGTGGTTGGTGGTGACGATCAGCGGCTTGCCGCTGCGGTATCTGCTGTCAATCACGTTGTAGACCTGCTCCTAAGCCGTATTCCGTTCCCCCGTTCCATTCCAAAATCGTCAAGGATAAGCGGGGGTAGCGGCAAAGGCGGTCAATGTACTCGTTGCGCCCCTCGAAGCTGGCGGCAAGGTCATTGAGGATAAGGGCAAAGTTTGTCATGCGGACGGGGATTTCCTGCTCCATAAGGGCGTTTGCAATGCACCCGGCAAAATAGCTTTTCCTGTGCCTACCTTGCCCCATAGCAGCAAGCCGTGGTTGCCCTCTTTCATCTGCTCCCAACGCTCCACATAGCTGTGCGCCATTCCCATTTGGGGCATTTGCCGTTGTCATGTGCAAAAGTCCATTCCCGCATTTTGCTGTCGGTAAATCCCCGTTCAAGTCCTCTACGGTGTCAAGGTGTTTCCTGCGCTGCTCGGCGGCTTCACGCTCCATGCGCCGCGCCCGCTGGCAGTCACATTCTGCCGGTGGCGGTCGCCCGAACAGGGCGGCATCTGCCGGATATGCTTCTTTCGGTGTCCGGCAACTGCCGCAGTACAAAAGCCCGTCCTCCCGGTGTAGTCCTGCGGCTCGGCTGCGGTATCGAAAACCTTTTCAAAATCATTCGTCATAAGCTCTGTCCCTCCTTATAGGTGTAATCGGGTATGCCCTTTTTCGGGGCTGCCTTTGCGGTATCGTCTGCCGCCCATCTGCGGATTGTGGCAGCGTGGTTTCGGTATTTCTTCCCGGTGGAAGCGATATAGCCGGAAAGACGGTCAATATAAAACTCCATTTGCCGGGCAGTTCCTCTTGCAGTTCCGCAAGTTCTGTATCAGACAGGAAAACATTGCTGTATCTGCCATAGGCGGCGGGGCGGGGTGTCCTATATCCCTCTCTCTCTTTCTCACTCTATATCTATCTCTTTCTCTATCTATCTCTGGTGGACAAATGTCCGCTCGATATGAGTGGACATTTGTCCGCAC
>SCPP01000259.1_pt1 | contig 21966 bp, 25 predicted proteins | sample 6106811 | NCBI WGS metagenome assembly SCPP01 (sample SAMN10720449, study PRJNA508395) | human gut metagenome | isolation source: Participant 2 stool, 15 month | host: Homo sapiens | collected 2018
GGTTGTCGCCGCCTCGCAATGGTCGCCGGGGAGGAAATGGCGCAACTGGCTTCTGAACATGGTGACGGGACAGGTTTTCACCTCCTCTTTCATTCTTTCTACCCATGCATCCAGTGTAAGAGTGCTCTGGGTTACATGGTTTCCGCCGTCGCGTACCTGGGTAATCTTTATCATTTATCGTGTATTTATTCGTTTTTTCCAATCTATAAAGATACGGATAAAATCGGGAAACAAAGCAATATACAGGAAGGTTTCTTTCAAAAGGACGCGAAGGGCACAGGAATTTCGATAGGGAGGTGAAGGAAAGATATTGAAGGAATGCATTCGCGACAGGTATAATCCAGACCATTATATGCTATGATACAATGTATTGCACCATTTGGAACAATGAGTTTTTCTAATAGAAACCATTAATTCTAGCGCATGGTACAACCTGTCTTTACATATAGGAATAAGTTGTTCCACTGATAGGAATAATTTGTTCCATTAGCATGAAACTATTTGTTCCACTGGACGGAACAAACTGTTCCAACAAGTGGAACAACCCACATCATGCATGTAAAAAGAGGCTGTAGCATATGTGCAAGATTAACAAAAGTCTGTCACCGTATCCGTCACGCTATCCGTCACCATCGCAACACGTTGTGATTCAAGTGTATAAGTTACCATGTGACAGATGTGACGGATGTGACAGTTTATTTTCTTTTTTATATGAGGATTGCATACTATCCACGGGATTGTACTAACTCAATAACCATGTTGTTAAAGGAGCTACAGGGGTGCAAAGTAAATTCAGCTATTATTTTGCTTGTAGGGGCGAGGTTTGCTCGCCCGAAAATAGTCTACGTTGCATATTACTCCCAAGATCGTGACCGTTGGTTCGGGCAGGCAAGCCCCACAACCGTCAAGCTAAGGAAAAACATCTACCGTAAAGCATATCCTAATGCCTCACCAAGTTCTTCCAACGGATATCTGCCCGACTGCAATTCTAGTTCCTTGGCGTATCTGGAAGGGTCACCGCTTTCATTCCTGTACAAAATAATCAATCGTCTATCCTTTACCTTCATGCTTATTATATCTTCCTTCCAGAGTACCATATCCTTGTATATCTCATGACAACTCGTACTAAAAATTATAACAACAGGACATACAAATACCCAAAGAGGATAGATGCTAAAACGATGTTCTATAAAACTAGGAGAGAGAACTAAAAAAAGAACTACCACTACTATCTTAACACTAAAGAATCTGCGAAGTTTTATTCCTAAAGGCCGCTTCTTGACCTTTTTGAACTCATATCTGTCACCGGTTATGTATAATGTATCATACCGGAAGTATAATTCTTGGTCTTTCATAATTATATTTTTTTTAAGATTCATACAATCAACTCAACCTTATAACTTTTCATGATTATCCGCATATATATCACCGGATGATAAATGGGAATTTATGTGCCGGTATATTTCTCGGTACGGATGACGCTTCCACCGTAGGGGCAGACCCATGTGTCTGCTCGAAAGCATAAAGTGAATGTTATCAGGCGGACACACGGGTCCGCCCCTACGGTGAAAGCATCTATAAATTAGCATTTGGTGGTATGATTGCGGATAATCATTAACTTCTTGGCTCTTCAAGCCTGCTTTTAATTATCTGACATTCTCCTCTTTTATACATCGAACATATCTTATGCGTCATTAAGCAACGAATAACGTCGCAATATTTGCGGCAAAAATACTTAATGATTATCGTATCACCAAGCGAAGTCTTATAATGTCTCAAAGAATGCGATGATTTTGGACAAAAAACGTCTGATTAGCTTGATTTGCATCTGCATTTTCGAATCAAATTAGGGATTGTGCATTTGCAATGTCTGCAATTAGTCCCTAATTATCAAATGTTTTATTGAGTTTTTATTTATCATACAATACAATAGGCTGATTAAAGAAGTCATAAACGACATAATATCCTATTAATCAGCCTATAAAAGCGAGTTTCCAATTACATTTTTTTATTCTTTCCGATAACGAATCTCAGTAAAATAAAAAAAAACAGTAAAATAGCAGCAACTAATATTGCAGCAACTTCTCCCCCCTTATTTTGCGGTATCACATACCACAACAGACAATAAGCTATGACTGCACCAATCAACAGAGGAAACAATTTAATCCATTTTTTCCGCATTTGCTCTTTTCATTTTATAACACACAATCGGATATTCTATGATCCATTTCATTCATACAATACCAATTTGGTTTTCATGACTACATTATTCATTAGTTTGACATCGGTAAAATTAGGAATAATACAATGAACCACCTAAAAAGTAAGATAGACAAATAGCAGGCTAAAAAAACATTTTATAAACAATTAGATACCAATAAATTACAAATAGAAGTTCATACAAACGGAGCGTCATCTATAGACAAGAACATCAACGGACACGCATCACAAATAGAGCGTGCCGTATCATTTGCCATAAATTCCTGCATTTTTTTCTTCATCCGGACTATCCACCCCATATTACCACCAAATCTGCTTTCCGTTTTCATACGTAAAAATCCGCTCTTCCTTTCCCTGCGTATGATTATGCAGCCAAAGCAATGCATTCTTGGGTACTTCCACATATACCAATGTGTCGTGTCCGGCTGTTTTTCTACCGAGACTGCACCATTCGTCATTCCAATAGAAAAGTTCATAGTCATCACCAGGTATCACCTCATTACTGTCGTGAACATCAGAAGCTATTTTATTATACTTGGGGTATTTGCGATGTAAGGTGACAGATTCCGTATCGGATAAAATAGGGCGGAGAGAGCGGACTTCGCCTCCTTCATATAAAATGACCGGAGCGGCGAAAGGTTTCAATATTCCCCGTTCGTGAACGACCGGAAGATATGCAATGCCTTTCCCTTCTTCCCTGTAACCGTCTATCTTGTTATCTCCCCAAAGAAGCTCCCCTCCCCAGGTTCCGGAAAGTCACGTTCCCATTCCCCGAACTTGCCAAGGCCACCGGTATCCACTGGCTATTATTAAATGTACACAAGTACGCCTGTTTGTTCTTACCGTCCAATGGGAAACTGACATCGGACAAAGGCATATCATATCCTTGTGTCACATCTTCCTCACCGGGAGACCGGTACTGCATTCTATACACTTTAGAAACTTTATAGACCACAAAGTTCTTCCCGTCCGGTCCGTAACCGATATCAACAAAATGTCCGGCAGTGTCTTTCACTACATTCCAACAATGTGCAGAACTCCTGTTGGCCCACGCCTTGACGACATCCGTTGCCGCAGGTATGCCGATAGCACGCAAGGACAAAGTGAGGAAAGCGGTCATGTCATCACAAGTCCCCCATTGCAAACTGTCCATTTCTTCATAACTCATGATATACGGATATTTGGTCATGCCTGCATTATAACGCACCGGATAACGCATGGCAATACTACGGGCTACCTCCTGCGGAGCATTCAACGAATCCAGCCAGTGACCATAACGCTGCAAGGCAGTCCTCCGCCAGTGAGACAGAGGTTCATGAGCCACCCGATAAGGCAATACATAACTACAGAAATCATCAAATGAATAATGCTTTGCCACCCCCCTCCGATTCCAGACCTTAAACGCCGATTCTATGTTCTCTATTAAATAGTCACTTGTCATTACTTCTATATCCCTGACTATTTTAATCCGGGATTCGGGTTGGATTTTTGAAATAGAATCGAATACAGCGGCCACAAGCGAACGGGATATTTCCCAACTGACGGGATCCTCCTTATCCAAAGACAACAAAGCCCGTGCGTATGTGTCCGTGGAATCCAATGGTAACACAGCATATTGATCCGGCATATTTTCAATAAGGAAACAAGCTGCCTGATATTTCAACGTATCATCCCGATAGTATGCCAGCACTTTTTCCAGCTCCATCCGATTATCGCCTGCCTCACGCAAAGCACGTTCCAAGGCGGTCTTTTCCGGTAAGCAAGAAAAGAATGCGCTGACGAGAAACAGAAAAGATAAAAGCCTCAACATTTCATATCCGATTAAGGAAACGTAACTCCTTCGGGTACCAAAAACTTCATGGCCGGGACTTCTGCATTCTCCTGAATTTCCGTTGCCTGCTCGGTAACGATAACCATTCCATTGGATGAAGTCTCGTTCTTCAGCGGAATACCTTTCCATATCCATACCGTGGAATAGGTGGTTTGTCCTCCATACACTACCTCCAAAGTGTACTTGGTACACTTCCTGCCCAGTATTTCTTCTGTTCCCACTTCCTTTATCTTGTGCAGTTCACGTACTTCGTCTGTCAGATTCAAATAGTTGACCGGCTTGACGGGCAAAGTTGCTTTATTGGCCACCTTCATATCGAGGTCAATAGAGATAATCTTATCTCCATCGGCTATCGTCCGGATATGTTTCTCCACATTTGCCACGCCTCCCACTTTCATTGTAAGTTCGGACGCCTCCTTTCTGCCGTAATCGTCAAAATACTGCACGCCTTGCACTTTCTGCCCCATAGTGACCGCCTCTTTCTTGAGGATGGCAGACTTGATTCCATACTTCGCCTCTTGGGCGAATGCTGTTGCTGTAGCCGATAGCAACAGAACAGCCAATAAACATTTTACTTTCATTATCGTTTCTTTTTTAAAATAACACTATTTTATAACTTCATTTTTGCTTTTGCCATAAATCCTCCGCTCAGACCAGCATAGTTTCTTCATTTCACATAAATGCCCTCCAATAATCAGCATACATATTCTCTCCTTCCATCATTTCCTCATGCGTACCATAATGACTGACCCTTCCATTCTCAATCAAATAAATATAATCCGCATATTTTTTTAATATGTGTAGCCTATGGGATATGAACAATATGATTTTATCTCTTTTCAGCCGTGATAACAGATCCATAACAAACATTTCCAAATCTCTATCCATAGCAGAAGTCGACTCGTCAAGTATAAGCACAGAGGGATTCTTAACCAAGATGCGCGCAAAAGCTATCAATTGTTTCTGACCACCCGATAAATTTATCCCCTCTTCTCCCACAACCGTATGATAACCTTGAGGCAATCGGGCAATATATTTGTCCACTCCATAGCGGGAACAAACATCTATAATATATTGTGGAGACGTATCCACGCCACTGAGTAACAGATTATCCATCACTGTACCATTAAAAATAAAAACATCTTGCGGAACAACACCTATATTCTCCCTCCATTTTTCTATGGCAGTCCCCCTCAAATCATCCTTCCCATTTAATAAAATTTCCCCTGTCTCCAACTCATATGCTCTCTCCATGATCTTGCAAAATGTCGATTTACCACAACCGCTTTCGCCAATAATAAAAATCATTTTATCCTTAAAAGCCGCAAGAGAAATATTGTCTAAAATTCTTTTCCGTCCTGGAAAACGGAAAGAAATATTCTTAACTTGAATGCTATCCACCCTTCCCGGGGAAAAATCTCCTTCTTTCTTTTCAGAAGGAATACCCACAAACTCAAACATCCGATTAAAAGCAACTTTTGCCTCATTCAATGATACGGACACTAAAGCCAAATTAACAATTGCCGGTGCAATGGATGCCACCAGACTTATCGCAGCCATCAATTCCCCTAATTTCAACCGCCCGGACAAGACAAAGAAACTCCCTATCCCTATCGCCCCTACAATCAGTACAATACTAATAATACCATAAACAACCGATAATTTTATATTCAGCCTTCCTAAATCAAACACCTTGTTTTGAAAGAAACCATATATTGCCTGATTCAGTGCTCCAAACTCATGTTGTCTATTGAAATTCTTTATGGTATCTATTCCCTGCATCGTATTTATAAAATTACTTTCACTGTGCGCATAACTCATCATCACATTACGCTGAGCCTCAACCAACGGAGCATTATATATGCTCACTATCCAAATAAATAGCGGAATACTTATAACCAGCAATAAAGCTATGGGCCAAGAATAATAAAACAACATACTTAAAGTTACAATAGTAACTAAAAAGTCAATAACAATGCTTCCTGCAATGATACTGACTACAGATTGAATGCGGCGTGTATCATTAAGACGTGCTACTAATTCGCCTATTCTGCGCGTATCAAAAAAGAATTTAGGCAAACGTAACAGATGATTATAAAAGAAAGCGATCAGTCTATTATTAAAATCACGGCTCTGGAGAAACAACATATACTGACGGATCGTTCCTAAACCTAATCGTGCCAGCAGCAAGAATGAAACCAGAACTAATCCCAGCCATAAACGTTTATAATCTTTATCAGGGATGATGACATCAATCAATTTTTGAGAAAAAACAGCTGTAGTCATCCCCAAAACAGACATGAGTAATCCTACAAGGATACTTACTCCCAATATGGCATAATCATCTCTCAATAGATGGATGAGCCAAGCTCTTTTCTGTGCTTTAATGTCTTTCTGTAGTATAAAATTGTTTGTACACACAAGAGTAAGACAAGCGTGAGATTTCCATACTTGTTCCAGTTCTTCTGCGGTATAAGTGATTATTCCTTTGGCAGGATCCCCCATAATAAAATATCCATCCTTAAAACCATAACAAACCATATAATGCTCAAATTTTCCATCTAGTACAAGATGAAGGATTACAGGACTTCCATGTTCTTTTAATGAAAGTATATCAGTCTCACAACCTTTTGCATCAAAGCCGACTTGCCCGGCAGCCTGATAAAGCCCAAGCAAAGTAGTGCCTTGTTTTGTCGTACCGCTCAGCTCCCTCAAATATTGCAATGTTGTGCTGCCACCATAATATCGTATTATAGATAGTAAACACGCTACGCCACAATCGGATGCATCATGTTGTAAAACAAATGTTTTATTCAGTTCTTTCATTCTCATAACCATGTATCTATCAGATCTCAATATAAATATTTTACTATCTTTTTTATAGTCACTGCTCCACGAAATATTTTTTTAAGCTTCCCTTTCTTGTCGTATATAATAATAGTAGGAGGTGCCTTTATTTTGAATCTTTCGGCAAATTCACCATGAATGTCTATTGCTATAGTGGCGTTTTTCAATTTATCTATAGGATATTGTAACAAGAAATCTTGCACTTCACTTTCTAATGCATTAGTTATAAAAAGTGCATTAAAATTTTCAATCCTTTTTATTTCTAACATTTCAGACATTTCCATGCTACAAAAATAGCATTCTGGATGGAAATAAATTATTAATAATGGCTTTGAATCTGTATAATACTTCTCCATTGTAAATTTTTCATTATCAATCGTAGATAACTTAATGTCTTTTTCTTGCTTCAAAGAATGTGCTGTAGAATATTTAATTACACCAACAACCACACATATAAACAATATCACAATAAAACATAGCAGCATCGTTCGCAAGCATTTTATATAATTATTCATTCTACTATACATAATACTATAAATACAACAATGATAATGTATAAAATCAATCCTGTACAATACGTTGAAGTAACAAAATTCATGCTATCACGATAGGTTCGATTTGTAGCTACAGACAACAGCATTGATACAAACAAGAAATATAAAAATTCAAATATATTAAAAAGACTTATCGGAATGACCATCCATGCATCTAAACTATCTACATCAAAAAAATATAATAAAGAAGTTTTTTGCATTATGTTCGCAGCAAAATCCGTTCCTGCATACAGAATCAGGCAACAATTTAGAAGTGGAGCCAAAATCAATGCAAAGTCCGCCTTTAAAGAGACATGAAAATAAGTCTTCCAAGTAGTGGTTTTATGGACTCTTTCTAATAGTATATTCCCAATATAAAAACATATACTAACTAAATAGATACGCAAAAGTATCACTAATGGTGTCAAGACAAAAGAAGCAAAACGGTATTCACCAAACTTTGAAAGCAGCCATTCCTTCGTTTTAATATCAACGGCCAACATATTATGTATTTGAGGAACAATAATATATTCTTGTTGTACATACACTATCAGGCAAGAAATTCCCAATATGATTAAAACATAACATTTTACATTCCAGTTAAGGTAATATTGAAGTAGATTACTTTTCATTATCTTTTATAATTTATACACAGCAAAAAAGGAAGAATAAAGCAATTCTAGATTTCAAGATTCTTCCTTCTATTCATGATTTCTTACTTCTTGTAATACTGATTAAATATAAGCAATATTGCTACAACTAAAAGTAATATTGCATTCATATACTGCATTGAAAAGAAAGTTCCATATATTACTATGTAATAGCATAAATTCATGATACACCCAATCAAATAAATCACAAGTATAAGAAATAGATATTGTTTTTTCATAAACCGTTTGTTTTACTAAAAACAACTTCCAATCGTTTGAATTCCACTAAATGACGTGCCAGCTAATGATAATCCATAAGATAATCCAGAAACCCATCCTACAGGTCCAGATCCTAATGAAGCAGCCGACAACACAACTCCTGCAACTCCCATTCCTAAACTTACCAATGCTCCTTTGCAATCACTTTCCAGACCACCATTGACAGATTCCATCTGTTTCAAATTTAGTTCTTTCATAAATAATAATATTAAAAAAAATCCTACTCTATTATGGCTTTTCGGATGCCGCCTTTTTATGTATACTAAGGGTATCCATTAAAATAATTCTTTTATCTATCAAAGATGTATTATATGTATTTTCATATATATTAATTATGTCTAAAGCTTTGCTCTTTAATGAATATTCTGTCAATTCATTCTTGTTTATTAAATTTCTTCTATCAGATAGAGTAATTGGACTATCTAAAGACATTCCTCGTTTATAAAATATATAAGCTTTTATACTATCTCCCTTATTCTCAGCCAACTGTCCTAAAGCATACCAAGGACGGCTTAAACCACACATAACTTCCAATGATTCAATAAATAATTTTTCAGCTTCAATTTTATCTCCCTTGTATAATAATACACTTCCTAATTTAGCCATATTTATAGGATCACCCTTCCTAACAGACAAGATCTTCACCACATTTTCCACTATCTCTATCCAATAACAATAATTATGTTTCTCTAATTTAGCATATATATCCGTCTCTAATAAATAAGGTGCTATTATTAGTGCTTTCACAAACGCCCTTTTTGCTTCAACAAATTGTTTATGGCTCTCACAAAATAAGGCCCATAATAAAACATTTTCTTCCTCATCGGAATTTTCCACTGCTTTTTCAAAGAAACTTTTAGCTTTTAAATATTTCCCATTTAGGGCATATAATAGACCAAGATTAAGACTGAACAAACGATTTTTAGGAGCCATGTTGTTTGCCAAGTGAAAATAAGCTAAAGATTTATCCAATGCTTCTGAAGATACTTTACTCAAAGCCATATAATTACGTAAATTAATAGCCGTATCCGTAGCAGATAAAGCAATCCCATATTGGCATAATAAACAGGATTCATAGGATTTAACTTTATAGCTTTTTCTATAGTCCGCATCGCCTTCTCAGAATCCGCCATTGTACAAGCCTTATTGTTAAGCTTATTAGCATACGAATAACGAATATGCCAAAAGCCCAACAGCAAAATCATGCAACCAAGCACGCCCTGTACAGCAATTTTATGTTTACTTGAACAACTCATAATTATCTTCTAACGGTTGAACCAAACTAACCATTATCAGGAAACAAAGTATCATCATATTCTCTTTCTGAAAAAAAGAAGAGAATGTAACTTCCCTTACGCCTAATGCCAGCAAAATAGAGAAAAATACAATTGATCTCAATTCTCCTTTTTTCATTTGGTGTATTCCAATGTATATAAGCGACAAAACCAATGCGCCATATACTATAACTCCGACAATGCCTTTTTCAGCCGCGACCTGCAAATAGGTATTGGTAGCATAGGATGTAAATAGTCCTTGCCTTTCCTGTCTATAAGTATCCGAAGCAAGGGCATAGTTACCACCTCCAACTCCTGTTGCCGGAAAAAGTCCGAATATATTAATGGCTTCTTTCCATTTAACAAAACGCCCTGCCGTACTGCGTTGCTGTGAAACGGTATGATTCATAAAACAAGTAATAAGAACAGACTTCCTTTCTGGTAACATACACAACAAAGTGGGCAACCAAACACACAAACAAATAGCCAAGGCCTTTTTCAGCATATCACGTTTATAAATGCAAAAGAAAGTTATCAGCATAGCAAAAAATACGAATAAAGCAATATATGCCCCACGTGAGAAACTGACCAATATAGCAACCAACATTAAAATTTCCATACAGATATAGCATATCTGCTCTTTTCTATAACCCAACTCCAAGATAGATATAATAGGAAAAGGTACTAGGCACAACAACATAGTAGCCCAATTATTGGACAATTGCCCAAAAGGCCGATAATGGCTCCTAAAGTCAGTAAGATTCTCAAAACCTACACTATAAAACCGATCACGATGAAGCAAGAAAAAGAATAACGTAATCAATGATAAAATGCCTGCTACTATGGAAAGTACTTTATACAAAAAAGCGAACTGACTACGAAAACGAATAAAAGTTCGAATAAAAAAGTAAAATGCTATTGATAAAAGAATCTTCAGAGTCGCAGTAATACTATTAGGAATATAAACAGAAGTCAGGCAACAGAGTAACTCTACGGCACATACTGTATACAGAATGTAATCAAAGCAAGATATTTCCCCACTTGTCAAATACACAGCCCCATGTCTAATATCATAAACATAAAAACACACAACAACAGGAAGCATAATAAATATCCATGAAAAGATATCGATAAACCCTATCAGCAAGAATAACCCCATTGACAAAAATGCCACTAAATTAAACTTTTTGTTATGTATCAAACCTCCATTCATAAACTATTCTACATTTATATTTTTTATTAAGGACGTACTATCCACTCCCTCAATTATCTCAGTATATATTCCATCCGAGATACCTGTTTTCAGAAACCGTTTTTCATATTTACTTTTATCAGCTACTATTTCTACAAAAACAGAATCATAGTTAAACTGAAAATATTTCTCTTCCAAAGCCAGCACGTGCTTTTTCCGCTCCACCACTATTTCTGCATTAGCCGTACAACCGGCTTTTATCATTTGCTTATATTCTTCAGGTATAAACAAACCGGCAGTTATTTCAAAACGCGCGACTCCATCCTGCACAATTCCCTTGGGGGCGACAAGACTTAATGCTCCGTCAATAGTTATATTCTTATCCATAAGAACCGATAATGACAGTTCCATCCCTACAGCAAGTTTCAATATATCAGATTCCAATACGTTTCCTTTAAATACTAACGATTGCAGATCTGCCACTCTAGCCACGGTTGTTCCTTCATTCAATGTACCTCTTGCCATCACAGACCCACCCTCTTTTATCGGAAGCTCCAATATAGTACCTGCGTCAGTCGCCGTTATAATATTGGATATTCCCTTTTGATTATATTGCCCTTTCAACATATCCAACTCCGATTCTACGGATTCATATTCGGACAGAAGAACAGCCAAATTACTTTTCTCGCCCTCATACACCTCTTGCGCTATCAACTTTTTTACATATAACTTTTCCGTCCTCTCAAAACTAGCTTCAGCAGTCAAATACGGTTTCCGCTATTTCCAATTCCTTTAATAGCCGCCTGTATTCCAACGGATCTTTTACATATCGTATTTGCGCCAATGGCTGTCCTCCCACCACTTCATCTCCAACCTGCACCAACAATTTTTCCAACACACCGGAGATAGTCGATTTTATATCTATTTCTTTTGAGGGCTGTATCACCCCCGGAATAGTAAGTTTGCTCTCAATATCCCGATACTCGGCACGGATAGTAGAAGCGGGTATCTTTCTACCTCCCTTTGCCGCCCGGTAAATGACAAATGCCAAGAATACCGGATCAAGGATAATATAACAGTTCTTACTACTTTCATTTCAATTTTCTTCTTTTAGAGCTTCTATAGGGTTCAGTTCCGCCGCATATATCGCCGGCCTCAGCCCGGCCAATGTTCCCGCTATCACTAAGATAAATATGGCGGCAACAGCTGTCGGAAAATCCAGTCCCGGTTTTTCCATCATCGGAGTGTCTTCTGAGATGAAAAGTGCTACAACCTTCAGTATCCCCCATCCCAAAACCAACCCTACATATCCGGCTAAAGAAGTAAGAGCTATGGATTCCCATAAAAACATAGCCTTTATCTGCTGTGCCTTGGCACCTACAGACTTGCGGATACCTATTTCACGGGTACGTTCCTTTGCCGACGAATACATGATATTGCCTACTCCTATTACGCCACTGACCAAAGTGCTGATTCCCATAAACCACAGGAACTTGCGAATCATGACAAACAAGTCAGTAAATGCCTTTACCTGTTCCTCCATGCTATTAAAGTAAAAGACTTTATCATCACTTGGGGCAAATTGATATTTTCTGGCCATCACATTCCGCACATGGGTATTCACCTCCTTTATTTTGGCTCCTTTCACTGTAGAGAATACAACTGTGCCAAACCGCCCGGCAGTGGCATCAACTTGTTCATAGACCGAGTAAGGCATATAAATGACTCTTGCCTCATACGAATTAAGCATCGTATTCTTTATTGTTCCAATCACCCGGAACATCTCCTGCCCCATACGGATATACTTGCCAATGGGATTTTCTTTTCTGAAAAGCATATCCACCACATTTTCACCTATCAATACCACTTTTCGAGCTTCATTCATATCCAAGGCATTCAACATTCTACCATGCTCCACCTCCAACAATTTTATCAAGAAGTAATCAGGATATACCCCTCGCACCTCAAACCAGCCATTCTTCGTGCCGGCATAGACAGCGTTCCAACGCCCCGTTTCGGGCGACAGATGGGTTATCTCGGGTATTCTTGATTTCAACATATTCAAATCTTCTTTTTGAAATTGTATTTTTCTTCCACTAGCCGCTCCTTTATATCCCATTGATGTTTCTGACGCATATACATAAGTCGTGCTTTTAGAGAATCCATTGAAGAGTTTGAACACTCCCCGTTCAAAACCTGAACCTATTCCAACCAAGACTATCAGGATAAAAATCCCCCATGATATGCCTATACCGGTCAGAATAGTACGTGAAGGCTTTCTTTTTACAGACTCATATATTTCGCACCAAAAATCCATGAACATACAAGATAGCATTTATTATAAAGAGAGCGTATCGGATGCTACGTACTCAAAATAACCATACCAATGTTCGCCGGATGCTGTAACAATTTCCAATGTATAGCTCCCCATTTCCAAATAATCAATAGGTATATTCATCTCACTACCTCGCTGATATCGAGATATGGGGATACGCAACATTTCACTATTTGCACTATTATAGAGGATGATTTCCGCATCCTCTGATAGGGAATGAAAGGAAAAAATTAAAGAAGATTCCAGCAACGCAACTGAACAAGGAGGGATAAGAATACTTCTTGTTTTTCTACTAACTTTTTTTGTTAATGGTATTTGCTCTGATACAGATTCATTTTTCAAAGAGAATCTCTCATTAACCTTAGCCCATACAGTTACAGGATAGATACAACTTGCAACAAGGCTTACCAATAAATACAATACTAATTTGTTTTTCATAGCTACATTATTCGTTTGGTTTACATCAACAAAATTAGGAATAATGCAATTAACCACAAAAAAAGCAAAATAGACAAATAGTGACTTGATACATATTTTACAAACAGCTGCATATCAATATATTACAAGCCATAATTCATCTAGTTCCGACCACTGATATAGACAAGAACATCAACAAGTATACATCACAAATAAAGTTTATCCGCATCATTCGCCATTTATCGTGAAGTTTTGCTTAAGTCCCAGCGGATCATCCTCGACCGGTGTCAGGCTTTGCACATAAGTTCCGGCGCCTCTTCTCACCTGAAGGACTTTTGTCACCAGGCCCTTCACCGCCTCACGGATCGTACTTCGCCCCACCTCGAACATTTCCGCAAGTTCAAACTCGTTTGGCAGACGGTCCCCACCGCCAGCGGTTTCTATATACTCCAGGATCCGGTCTTCGATCTGGCTTCCCAGGAGTTTCCGGTCTTCTTTTTCTTTGTTTCCATATATTTTCCCGCATTTATTTCAAGTTGTCTGATGTCTTTATTATACGGGAGTTAAGAAACTGGCAAGATAAAATCATAAAGAATGTGCTTCGGCATTCGGCGTCTCGCGCGGTCGCTTGCGACAATCTTCATCTTCGCGCAAGGCGCATCTTAGGCACGCAGTGCCTTTTTTTAACAGGAAGTTCTGTTAAATAAAAGATCCCGTATACAACCGGTACGTTCACCGGGATCTGTATACAGGATCCTGATCTTATCAAAGTTATTCCACTCTTACAGCTCATCTTCACATATCCGGCCACATTGTAAGCATGGTCAGAGATACGTTCCAGGTTGCTTAAGATATCCAGGAATACAACGCCTGCGGACGGGTTGCACTCGTTCTTGGAAGACGTTCGATATGCTTGTCGCGCATCTCTTCTTCCAGAGTATCCACGCGGTCCTCGAGCTTGCTGACCTGTCGGATATCTTCCATATTGCCATCATTTCTGGCTGCGACTGCATGATCCACCGCACCGATGGCCGCTACGGAGATTTCTTTAAAGGTCCTCGATACCCGTCTCAGAAAAAGCAAGCTGATGTTCCTTCAGATACTGAGCTGCCTCTGCGAGGTTTTCCGCATGGTCGCCAACGCGCTCTAAGTCGCTGATGCTGTAAAACAGATTGCTGACCTGCACCTTCTGCTTCTCGTTTAAAGAGAGATTGTTGACCTTGATGAGATATTCGGTCAGCTTCTTATTTAAAATATCGATCTCTGTCTCATTCTTAAAGACCTCATCCAGATGTTCATACTTTCCCTCGACAAGAACACTCGTTGCAAGTTTTAAATTTGCAAGCGCCATCTTACCCATATGAACAACTTCCATCACGCCGACTTCCAGTGCAAATGTCGGAGACTTGAAGATACGTTCGTCGAGAACCGGAAGCTCGTCTTCCTTTTCTCCTTTCTTCGTCCTCCTCTGTCTCACGCACGATCAGATTGGAGAACGCAACGAGCTGTTTGCAAACGGGAATAGCAGCAGGGTGTTCGTCAGGTTGAAAACGTGTGGAAGATCGAGATCTGCAACGCATTGATACTTCCCTGAGCAATATCCGGGCGCATCATGGAGATCACATACATTCCGATCCCGAAGACGATCGCACCGAAACTGTTGAACGTCAGGTGGATCACCGAAGCGCGCTTCGCATTCCGGCTTGCGCCTGCACTCGATAAGATCGCAGTCAGACAGGAACCGATATTCTGTCCGAGTGTGATATAGATCGCAGCGTTCGTTGTCACGACTCCGCTTGCCGCCAGCGTCTGAAGAATTCCGACAGAGGCGGTGGCGCTCTGGATGATCGCAGTTACAAGCGCTACGACCATGATTCCCAGGATCGGATTTCTTCCGAGAACCGCAAATGCCTTCGCAAAGATCGGAGCATCCGTGTACGGAGCAACGGAACTTGACATAAACGTCAATCCCACAAACAGGAGTCCGACACCGATACAGACCTCACCGTCCAGACTTTTCTTCTTCTTTGAAAACATCAGACAGAAAGAACCGATTGCAACAGCAAGCGGTGCAAAGAAGGACGGCTGCAGCACTTTCATCGCATCACCGAGAGAGTTTAAAGGAAACCATCCATGCGGTGATCGTCGTACCGATGTTCGCGCCCATGATGACGCCGACCGCCTGGGTCAGATTCAGGATCCCGGCGTTTACAAAGCCGACGACCATGACAGTTGTCGCTCCGCTGCTGTGCAGGATCGCGGTGATCAGGGCGCCAAGTCCGACCGCAAGGAGCCGGTTGTCCGTCACCATTCTCAGGAACTTGTTCAGCTTACTTCCGGCCGATTTCTGCATGCCGTCGCCCATAATGCTCATGCCGTACAGGAACATACCGAGACCGCCCAGGAAACTGAAGATACTTTCCAGATATCCGATATTCATAATGTCTTCTCCATTCTCTTTGTCGCCGCCCGGAGTTTCCGCGAGCAGCGGGCAAAATGCCGCCGTTTTCGACTTCTTCCGACGGATTTTCTCCCTGTGCTCCATCATATCATAGAGCACAGTATTTTTCAATTCTAAATATAATATTTGTAAATTTTAGGTAAAGAATTCAAAATGAATTTCGGATTTTTAGTGATTGTCCCATTATTTTTCAGGATTCTGATCGCATTTTTACATCTTTGTGAAATGTTTCCCATTCTTCCGGATGGTCCACAAAATACTTCGGACAGATCTTGCCCGTCACATCATAATGACGGATGATATCGTCCGGCTTCAGATCAAACTCAACACAGAGGTACGCGCACAGATTCACCAGCGTCTGATATGTACTGTCATAAAATTTTCCGGTCTCGTCCGGATGACAGCACTCGATGGAGATCGTGTCGCTGTTCCTGTTGTTGGAGGCGTAGGCGACCTCATCGAGCGGAATACACTGTACCACTTCTCCTCAAGTCCGATCACAAAATGGCTGCTGGCTGATGTCGTCTTCGAACCCGTCTGATCTTTCAGACCTTCAAAATAGTTCCGTTCTCCAGCGCGGTGCTGCAGGGATTCGCAACGTAATGGACCACGATCCCGTTTACTTTCTCCAGAGGAGTCTGCGGTCTGGAATACTTATTCGGAGTCAGAAGATCCACTTTTACATACTCCGGCACCTTTACATCTGCCGGGTTCACCTGTTTTCTCCCGGTAAGTTTCTTCGTCACGAGCACCGCTGTCGTGATCACGGCGATCACGACCACGGCCGCCAGACCCCTAAGATCATACGGCGGATCCGCTCCTGTTTTCTTCGTCTTCCGGTTCTGTTCCCGCCGGAGTCTGCGCTCCTCGATCTCATCTCTGTTTGTCATCATGTTTTGCGGCTGTCACCGGTCGGTACTCTCATGCCCGCATGATCTGGCATTGTCCGGCCGGACAGTTTTCCTTTCGTCTATTCTTCTAATGCCGGGCAGACTTTTTCTCCTGCCGATCGGTCTGCATCGGATTTGTTTTACCTGAGATGACAGAATGAAAGGAGAAGAGTGAACACCTGCATAGTGAGGTAGTGTGATGAACCGGTTTGGTTAGTTTGTCGGACATGATAGGCTTGTCCGCCAGACCAGCCGGGCTGGTTCATGAAACATGCTGACCTTTGAAAAAGTGCTGGCGTTTACCAAAAACATAAGGACATTTAAAAAAAAGGACCGGTTCTTTTCTAGTAAATGAAAAGAGTAACATATCCGGTAACATTAGTAATATGTGGTCTGTCATGTTACATACGTATAAGTTTATACATATGTATAGTGTATCAAGTTCCACTGCAACTTGCACTGAGATGCACTGTGTCCTGTACCAAGATTCGTCATAACTTGTGCCAAGTTCCGTTATCGTATTCCGCCCCTTTTGACAAACACTTCTTTATGTTGTATATTTGTAGCTCATCAGGCTTTTAAAAAACGTACCTTATGAATCTATTCGCCATTTTCAGAATTGTTTTTTCCGGAAGTAAATTTCTGTCAATCTCTATCTTTTCCGACTTTTGGTAATGGATAGGCTCTGCGTATACAGGGAATGTATAACAGAAGTCCTTTCCTGAAAGTTCGTAAAAAAGAGAACTTTATTCGTTAAATTATGCGGAAAGTTTACAATAAAGAGATTCCTTGGTTTAGGAGTATCTCCCGCACGATTGCCATTAAATAAAGACCTTTTGTTTTGCTGTTATTGAAAGCAAAGTGGATATGGACTATAATCTCTATTCCGTTTCCGGTCCAAAGCAATGTGCGCAAGGTGGGGGATAAGATATGAGGTTACACTGTCATCGGTGTGTATAGATCGGATGAATGGAGATAAAAAGCAAGACTTATTCTAAAAATAAATCAATATGAAAAAACTGTTATTGTTATCTTTGTTTTTGTGTTCGTTGGAAATTGCACAGGCGCAACCGGGTATTTCAACTGCGATACCTTCTGAGAAACCTTCAAAATACCAGAAAGATCAGATCAAGCGCAAGTATGGTATGTTCATTCATTTTGGTATCAATACGTTCCATGATGTGGAATGGTCGGACGGGTCTTTCCGGTGGAAGCTTATGCCCCTACGGAGATTGACGCCCGTCAATGGGTGAAGACAGCGAAAGATGCCGGTATGAAGTATATCATTCTGGTGGCAAAACATCATGAGGGCTTTTGTCTTTGGGACAGTAAGTATACTGATTATGACGTGGCGAGTTCGGGAAATAAAACGAATGTGATTGAAGCCGTAGCTAGGGAATGTAAGAAACAGGGCATGAAGCTGGGACTGTATTACTCGTTGTGGGACAGGAAAGTCAATGCGGATGTTGACAATGTGGAGTCGGACAGGGGAGTACAATACATACATGTTGAAGCAGTTGGACGAGCTGATGGACATCACGGAAAAATATACTAAAATAGTGGAGTTCTGGTTTGATGGAAGTTGGGTGAAACCCGGTTATCGCTGGCCGGTAGAAGGTATATACAGAACCATCAAAGCCGTGAGCCGCAATGCCAGATCGGAATTAACTGGACGATAGGCGAGGATGCGGATCCCCATAATCCGAATGCGCCGGAGAAATCATATAAAATTATTCCGGAAGAACAGAAGGAAGGTGATCCTATCCGTTATTTTCCCAGTGACTTCCGCTTGGGCGATCCGCTTCTGCCTGCTAATCCGGATCCCAAAGTGTTTACTCACAACGGAAAACGGTATTATATGCCTTTTGAATCAACCGTATGTTTAAGCAAGCGTTGGTTCTATCATACTACTGATAAAGAATATAAGTCAATAGATGAATTGGTCAAGCTGTACCAACGGGCAACGGCTCAGGACAATATCTTGATTTTAAACCTTCCGCCGAACCGGGAAGGAAAGATGCGTCAGAAAGATGTGGATCTGTTGATTGAGCTTCGGAAACATATACGGAAATTATAAAATCAAAAAGAATTTATGAAAGAACGAATTGGTTGCTGGTGGCGTTCTTATTGATCAATGCAATAGGCTGCTATGCTGACGGAAATGGTGTTTTGTATGTGTCGCCGAAAGGAGATGACCGGAATGCCGGCACTTTGTCCCACCCTCTGAAGACCATCGGGGCGGCCCTTGGAAAGATGAAAGAGATAACTGCCGGTCAGCAAGTGGAGGTGATGCTTCGTGGGGGAACTTATGAGATAGACGCCACATTGGAGGTGAACCGTGACCATGTCTTCATTCACCCTTATCAAGATGAAACTGTAACTATCTCGGGAGAAAGTCTGTTACAAGGAATAGTCTGAAACCGGTAAAGGAGCAAGCGGTATTGGACCGGTTGCAACCGCAAGTCAGAAGTCTGATAAGAGATCGACTTCAAGAAAAACCGGATGGAGTTGGTGGGGCTGCACGCTACAGGTTTTGGACGGCCCAGTCAGGTGGCATGGACAGAAGTATTTGTGGATCAGCTCTTCGGGAACATAATGTCCTGTTTCGGGATTATGTTCGTGTATGTTTACACCTTTCAGCTTGATGGGTTGGCCGTTGACGAACAAGCAAACGTATGGTTTGCCGTTTTCGGCTATCTGATCGGTTGGTTTGATCTCGAAACGGCGGAAACCTACCGTATAAGGAATGATTTCGCTTGTTTTTTCTCCGTCTTTCAGAGATATCAGTAACCGATACAGGTTAGGGTGTTCTGATGTCAGGTCTTGACGTTGCTGAGGGCGGCTTCAAAAGAGATGCTCTTCTGCCCGTCTGCTGTAACAGGACAGGGGGTGTTACCTTCTGCAACCACTTTCTTTGCGGCATCCAGCAATTCGTATGCTACGGTTACCTCTTTGTTGGCTGCTGTATGGTTGGTTACGTCCACATTCAGTTTGAAGATACCATTCTTATAAGTGTCGTCCAGTGTAGACACCACATTGAAATCTTTGATGTGGGTTTTGGGCTGTGAGAACAGGAATACATCACGTTCAATACCGCTCATGCGCCAGAAGTCCTGGCATTCCAGATAAGAACCGGTACTCCAGCGGAATATTTTGATGACCAGCGAGTTTTTGCCGGGTTTCAGGTAGTTGTTGATTAAAATTCTGCCGGATTCTTGGAGTCTTCGCTGTATCCACTTCCTGTCCGTTGACATACACGTATACACCGGATTTTGCTCCTTCAAACGGAGGAATATGTCGCGTCCATCCCAATCGGCGGGAATTTCGATATCACGCTGATACACACCGACCGGATTGGTTTCGGGTAACTGCGGCGGTTGTGGATTTCTGGGTTTGAATTCGTATCCATGATTGGTGTAGATGGCCACTCCGTAGCCCTGTACTTCCCAGTTGCCGGGTACTTTAATCTCCTTCCAGGCTATGTTGGCATCCGGTTGCTCAATGTTGGCAGGCAGATCTTTGTATGCATCTGCATAATAAAGTTCCATGTACCGTTTAGTAGTTTGTAATAAGGGCTGTTCTCATACTCGCCGGTCAGTGCCTGGTTCCGGTTGTCGTAAGTCATGAAAGCTGTGCGTGGATATTCCTTGTTGACGGCTACGGTCTGAATATCTTTCAATAAGGTAGTTTTGTATCTTCCGCATGAAGAACTTGTGTTGAATATGCGCATACAGCAGCGCTGATCAGGAATTTAAATAAGGTTGTCATTTTAGGTTTCATAGGTTCAAATAGAAAAATGAAGAAGAAAGGGCGCTAGTACCGGCGCCCTTTCCTTAATCCTTTATGTAAAATAGCAATTATTTAATTGCGTCTGCCAGTTCAGCACCTGGTTTGAACTTGGTTACTTTTTTAGCAGGAATAGTAATCGTTGCTTTTGTGGATGGGTTGATACCTGTTCTTGCACTTCTTTCAGCAACAGAGAATGTTCCGAATCCGATTAATGATACTTTGTCCCCTTCTTGGAGGCTTTTGTTACAGTTGAAACAAAGCTTCAACTGCTTTTTTTGCGTCGACTTTGCTCAAGCCGGCTTCAGCGGCGACTGCGCTGATAAGATCTGCCTTATTCATAACGAAAATGATTAATTATTAAATGTAACACAAAAGTTTTACCAAAATCAGTGACAAATATATGCTTTCAAAATTAGAAATCAAACAGATAGCCTAAAAGATGCTCCAAAATCAAAAACGTAAAGAGAACTCTTGTTTTCTGTTATATAACAGAATAAAATTGTAAATTTGCGCGCAATCAATGTTTTATAAGACGAAGAATATTTATGAACAGTATACCTACAGTAACCAAGAATTTATTGATAATAAATGTGTTGTGTTTCTTTGGCGGCGTGGTAGCCATGAAGTATGGAATTGACTTGAACGACCTGCTGGGACTGCACTTTTTTATGGCATCTGATTTTAATCCTGCCCAGTTGATTACTTATATGTTTATGCATGGCGGTTTCCAGCATATCTTTTTTAACATGTTTGCTTTGTGGATGTTTGGCCGTACGCTTGAACAGGTCTGGGGACCGAAACGTTTCTTATCCTATTATATGGTATGTGGTATAGGTGCGGGACTGGTGCAGGAGCTGGTGCAATATATACAATATGTGACTGAATTATCGCAGTATGACAGTGTGAATACGGGGATTGCCGTGATCCCGATGGCGGAGTACTTGAATCTGATGACTACAGTTGGCGCTTCGGGAGCGATATATGGTATTTTGTTGGCATTCGGTATGCTGTTCCCCAATAGTCAGATGTTTGTATTCCCTATCCCATTTCCTGTCAAGGCTAAATATTTTGTGATGGGATATGCTGCTTTGGAGATATTTTTGGGCTTGGGTGCTTCGACCGATGGCGTTGCCCACTTTGCACAGGAGGTATGATTTTTGGCTTTATATTGATAATGTATTGGAGAAAAAAGAATAACAATGGGCAGTTTTATTACTGATTTGAAAAATAGTTTCAACAAAGGGAACA
>SCPP01000269.1_pt1 | contig 21930 bp, 26 predicted proteins | sample 6106811 | NCBI WGS metagenome assembly SCPP01 (sample SAMN10720449, study PRJNA508395) | human gut metagenome | isolation source: Participant 2 stool, 15 month | host: Homo sapiens | collected 2018
TCTGGTCCTGCTCCTTCTTGTCTCGAGCCTCATGACCTTTACGACATCGCCTATTGTCCTTACGGACGGTATTGAAAGCCTGCTGCGGCCCTTCCGCCGCATTGGCGTGCCCGCCCATGAACTTGCCATGATGATGACTATTGCCCTGCGCTTCATTCCGACCCTTCTAGAGGAAACGGACCGCATCATGAAAGCGCAGATGTCCCGCGGCGCTGATTTTTCATCAGGCAATCTCGTTCAGCGAGCAAAGAATCTGCTGCCGATCCTGATTCCTCTTTTTATTTCCTCTTTCCGACGGGCCGATGAGCTCGCCCTTGCCATGGAAGCGCGCTGCTACCATGGTGGGGAGGGACGGACCCGGATGCATGAACTTGTTTACGGGAAACGGGATGGCGCTGCCCTTGCCGTCATGCTGATTCTCTTTATCGTTCTTGTGTACCTGCGCTGGGGGATGAGCGCATGAAAAAGACCATCATGGCTGTGGTTGCCTACGATGGCACCAATTACCAAGGGTTCCAGCGCCAAAAGGACTATGGTGTCGGTGTCCAGCAAGTCCTTGAAAAGGCGCTTTCCACGGCCCTTCATGAGGACATTTCCATCAAGGCCGCAGGCCGTACGGACGCGGGGGTCCATGCCTTGGGCCAGGTCATTTCCTTTGAAACGTCGTCACCCATTCCTCCGGAGAATTATCGGCGTGCCCTGCAGCATCTCCTGCCGCCTGATATCGCCATTCGTGAAGCCTTTATAAAGCCTGACGGCTTCCATGCCCGTTTTGACGCTCTTGATAAGACGTATCGCTATACCGTCCTTTATGCGCCTCTGCCGGATCCCTGCGCGCGGCGCTATGCTTGGGAAGTGCGGTCGTCCCTGACGCTTGCTGCCATGAATGAGGCGGCTGCCCTTCTAGTGGGGACCCATGATTTTTCTTCCTTTAAGAACCAAGGCAGCGAAAAGACGTCGCCTGTAAGGACCCTTTATGAGGCCTATTGGACGCAGGAAAAGGAACGCTTCACCTTTACGATTCGGGGTGATGGCTTCCTCTACCGAATGGTGCGGAACATCGTCGGATGCCTTGTGAAAGTGGGGACGGGGGAGTGGACCGTCGCTGACTTTGCGGCTGTCATGGCGGCCAAGGACCGGAAAAAAGCCGGCGTGGCGGCGCCTGCCTGTGGATTATCCCTGGTTCACGTATCCTACCCGGAAGAGACTGCAGAGAGATAAGAACTTTCTTTGCAGTCTTTTTTGCTATATCTTAAAGTTATGGATTCATTATCTTTTATTGTATTTTTAAACGTGGGATGCCCTTGGTATACTAGGTGGTGGGTTCTTATAGAAGGGTAAGGAGATCTATCGATATACCATCGATTGTATTTTCTGTTAGGCTTTAGTAAAATAGGAATTCAAAAAAGAAACTTGGAGGAGGCTGTTTATTTTGATTTTTGGGAAGCATCAAGTGGCCCTAGGTGTCCTGGGGATGCTTATTATGGGGCGTGCCCTGCCAGTATGGGCAGCTGAAACTGCTGATGGGAACGTGCAGGAAATTGTCATTACGGCAAACCGGATGGAAAATAAGAAGGTTGATACACCGGCCAATGTGAGCCTTGTTTCCAGTGAAGACCTGACGAACTGGAACAGCCGTTCCGTTGCCGACGCCCTTGAAAACGTACCGGGCGTACGGGTTGTACGAAACGGTCTTGGCACCAATGGAGCGAATGTATATCTTAATGGGGAAGAACGGGTCCTTTTCCTCGTGGATGGCCGCCGCGTCAATACCAGTATGGGGAATACGTCGACGCGGGAGACCTTTGATGCCAATACGCTGCCGCCTGTGGATCTGATCGATCATATTGAAATCGTCAAGGACGGTGCTTCCACCGTATATGGGGCTGACGCCGTGGGCGGTGTCATCAATATCATCACCAAATCCCCGGAAAAGGTTTCGGGCAAGGTCCATGTGGGCTACGGCTCCTGGGGCAACCAGCAGTGGGGCTTTGATGTAGGCGGTAAGGAAGGAAAGACCGGTCTTGTTGTGGCAGGAAATAGGGAAAAAGTCTCCTACCTCAAATATAAGGACACGAACGGCGATACCAAGAAATGGCCCGGTCAGTCCAACTACACGCAGGACAGCATGTCCCTCAAACTGACCCAGGACTTCACTGACCAGGATGGCCTCACTTTTACCTATGATTATTCCGATCTCGATGGGTTCAGCCCCTATTCTGTTGTAGATTATTACAGTTCCTCTTTTGTGACGAAAAAGACCAATAACGTAAGCCTTATGTATGACTGGAACCGCAATGAAAAAAACAGCGGTTTCCTGCGGGCTTACCGGAACTACAACCACTATTATAACTACGGTCATATGTACGAAATGGACTGGGCCGTAGAAGGACAGCAGAACGTGGCCCTTTCCGATACGAACCGTCTCCTTGCTGGGGCCGAGTTCCGTCATGCCAGCGTCAACAATACGGACTTTTATGACGAGAAAAAAAGCTATGAAAATCGTTCCCTTTATCTCCAAGATCAATGGGAATTGGCACCGACGTGGCAGCTCAATACGGGCCTTCGCTATGACAACTATCACAATCTGGCAAGCCGCACAACAGGAAGCGCTGCTATCAATAAGAAGTTTGATGAAGATAGCCATGCCTATTTCGCGTGGAATCAGGTCTTCAAGGTCCCGAATATGGATGACCTCTATTACTGGTCTTCTTGGGGCAATGGCGCTGGTTATTTTGCCAATCCTAACCTTAGGCCGGAAACGGGCAATGTCTATACCTTGGGCTGGGACTTCAAATCCTCTCCGTCAACGGATTGGCATGTGAGCGCCTTCTACAGCAATCTCCATGATGCGATTCGCTGGGTCACAGATGACTATATGGCCTATCATACACTCAATGTAAGACGCGAAAAGAAACAAGGCTTTGAAGTTTCGGCAACGCATAAACTGAATGACCATTGGGACCTCAATGCATCCTATACGTATGTGAAGGTCCGTAAGGATGAAAGCGGCGACGGCTATGTCCGCGACCTTAACTATGCGCCCAACTATTATCAGTTCGGTGCCCGCTACCATGATGATGCGTGGAACGTGAACCTTGTGGGCCGTGCAGCAAATGGCCTATCTGGACAGCGCTATGGGGAAAATCGCTATCTTACGCTGGACCTCAATGCCCGCTATACCTTTGATAAGCACTGGACGGGCTTTGCCACGATCTATAACCTCAATAATGCTGCCTATGCGGAAATGGGCGGTGCCCTAAACGGTCAGGACCGCTATCCTATGCCGGGCCGCCGCGTCATCGTTGGGGCAGAATATAAGTTCTAAAATAGGCCAAATCCTCCTTACAGGAAGGGCCAACCATGATATAATAAGGGAACCGCTTACGGGCGGTTCCTTTATTGCTTACCATGAAAGGAGGCGTCTCATGAAAAGAAAGCCTGCGCTTTTATTGTGCGTCCTCTTCCTTTTTCTCTTGCTGCTGACGAGCTGCGGCAAAAGCACTACAGAAGGCGCTTATTCGGCGGTGGATGCCCGGGGAAAGACCGTTTCCCTTTCCCACGAGCCGCGGCGCATCCTGACAGACTCCCTGCACCTTGACGAGACGCTCCTTACGGTTGTTCCTAAAAGCCATCTTGCAGGGGCCTATTATCTTGACGGCGAGCCCGGTCTTTCCTTTATTGCCAAGGAAACAGAAACGCTCACAAAGGTGCGGGAGTATACGCCGGAACGCATTGCTGCCTTACAGCCTGATGTCTTTGTCGTGTCAGACTGGTCAGACCCTCTGCTTGTAAAAAAAGTAGAAGAAATGGGGATTCCTGTTTTTTTCTGCCACGGACCTGTTACGGTCGCCCAGATTGAGGATAATGTGCGCCTCCTTGCCCTTTTGACGCGGCAGGAAATCGTGGGCCGTAAGGTCATTGCCAGAATGGAGCGCGAACTGGACGAGATTGAAGAGGTTACTGCAAGCCAAAAAGGCCGCAAACCGGTGGGCATCCTCCTTTCTCTCATGAGCCAGTACGGTGGGGCAGGGTCCCTTTACGATGAATTGGCCGCTCGCGGCGGCTGGGTTAACGGTCTTAGTAAGGGAGGATTGAAAAACGGGATGCCTTTATCGAAGGAAGCTATCCTTGCAGCGCGGCCTGACTTTTTTCTCGTCTCTGACCCCTATCCGTCTGAATATGAGGACTATGAGCATTTTTTGCAAGGCTTTTTCGCTGATCCCTTTTACGCATCCTTGAGGGACTCTGTACGGATGGAACGACTGGCCGATCGTTACGTCTATGATGCATCGCCTATGGCGGTTTACGGCATCAAGAAAATGAGCAATCACGCCTATGGCAAGATTCTTTTTCCTGACGAACCGGAAGAACTCCTGAAAGGATATGAACCATGATCGACCTTATCGATGTGACGGCAGGCTACAGGAATCGGCCTATAATCAAGAACTTTTCCCTTCGGTTGGAACGGGGCAATTTTGTCGTCCTCATTGGCCCCAATGGGGCGGGAAAAAGTACGCTGCTGCGGGTTATGGCAGGCCTTTTGCCGATCAACCGCGGAATGCGCCATCTTGACGGAAAGGATTATGAACGTTATTCACGGCGTCTTTTTTCCCAGCGCGTGACCTATCTTCCCCAAGACCGGAACCTGTCCCTTCCTTATACGGCCGGGGAAATCGTCCTTTTTGGTGCCTATGCCCGTCATGGGCTTTGGGAAACGCTGGGTGAATCGGAACAGCGTAGGGCTCGTGAGGCCCTCAAACAGGTCGGGGCAGCTGCCCTTTTTGATCGGCCGGTGACAGAACTATCCGGTGGAGAGCGGCAGCGCGTCCTTCTGGCCCGCTCTCTTTTTGCGGGTGGGGAGACTTACCTGCTTGACGAGCCAACGGCAGAACTTGATCCTGTTGAAGAAGAACGGGTCATGCATACCTTTCAGGGACTTTCCCGGAAAGGGGCCTGCGTCGTCATGGCCCTTCATGATCTGTCCCTTGCCGCACGTTATGGAAATCAATTGGTCCTGCTTGGAAAAACGGGAGCCATCGCAGCCGGGCGTCCTGCCGAGGTCCTTGCTGCGGGCGTACTTTCAAGGGCCTATGGCGTTCCCCTTCAGGTAGAACGCAGCGAAGGGTTCATTATTACAGAAGATAAAGGAAATCATCCTACTAAGGAAGAAGGAATTTGGGAATGATTGGTATCAAACAAGGCGTTGAATGGTTTTTGCGGGGCGGTCCTGTCATGTGGCCCCTGCTCCTATGTTCTATGGCCTCATTGGCACTCATATTAGATCGCTTTGCTTTTTTTCATCGGGCCGATACGGACCGCAGCTTTGCCCGTACTTTTTGCAAGGCTTTGCGCCGCAATGACTGGCAGGAAGCTGATCGTGTCGCCCAAGCGACCAAGGGTGGGGAGGCTCATCTTGCCGTGCGGCTCCTTGATGCACCGGAAGAAATTCGCGCCCAAGAAGCCTTTATCATGAGCGAAAGCAAACAGGTTCTTGACCGTTATAAGGAAGGCCTTTCCTATCTATCCGTCATCATTACCTTGGCGCCTCTTTTGGGACTCCTTGGGACCATTACGGGAATGATGGCTTCATTTGGAAACCTAGGTTCCCGCTGGGAAAATCCCTTTGCCGTGACAAGCGGCATTGGGGAGGCCCTCATTACCACGGTCTTTGGTCTTGCCATTGCCATCGTGACTCTTTGCTGCCATGCCTATTTTGAGGAACGGGTCCACCGCATTGCCCTTGATATGGAAATGATTGCCAGTACTTTCAGCGAAGCCATCGTGCGCCAAAAGAAAGGAGACCAGTCATGATCCGTCTGACTGATGACTCGGAAAAGGAGCCAATCATCCAGCTAAGTCCTATGATTGACCTTGTGTTTCTGCTCCTTGTGGTCTTCATTGTGGCGACGATGTACCTTACCCAGACCCATGCTCTCCCTGTTAATCTTCCCAAAGGAGAGGCCCCCCTTGTTGAGCAGAAAGCAGTAACGGTTACGATTGATAAAAAAGGAACCCTCCATCTGGATGGAAAGGCACTTTCACCGAAGGAACTTGAAGAGGCTGCGCAGCAGCTTCCTAAAGCGACTCCTGTCATCGTGGAAGCAGATGAAACCGTGCCTTATGGCCGGGTTATGGGAACCCTTGAAATCCTGCGCCGCGCCCGCGTCACAGATTTTTCCCTTGCTGTAGAAGACGGTAAGGCATCATGAAGCGTTTGCCCTTAAAAGGGCCTTTGCTGCTGTCCCTTGTCCTTCATCTTATTCTTCTTTTTGCCGTAGGATTGATGGCCGGCCGGCGTACGATCCAAAAACCACGTCTTCTTATAGGCGTAAAGCTTATGGAGCCGGGCCGTGGGACAGAAGGTCACGATTCTTCTGCAGGCGGCAGCAAAGAGGCTTTGGAACATTCGCTTTCCTCCCTTACCGCTTCTATGCTGGAAGAAGGCCCTGTGAAGGATGATGCGTCGCCTGATAAACCGCGGAAAGCCTCCATGGCATCCTACACAGGGAATGGGTCCGCTGGTGGAAAAAAGGCACCCATGGAATCAGGGGCCGGTACTGGAAGCGGAACGGGAATCGGCGTAGGCAGCGGTGATGGCAACGGTGACGGCCGTGGCGGCGCTTCCGGGGAAGGCAATGATGCTTCGCGGGGGGCAACGCTGACGAGCTACCGCAAGATCTATCCCCAAAGTGCCCGTCGAGCCGGTGAAACAGGGAGTGTCGATGTTGGTGTTGCCGTCAGTGAAGAGGGCAGCGTAACAAGTGCTTGGGTGACTGCTTCAAGCGGTTACGAACGACTGGATCAAGCCGCCCTTGATTCAGCCTACACTTGGCATTTTGACCCTGCCCTTGATGCAGCCGGCCGTCCCATAGCAGGAGAAACCGTGATTCGTGTTCGTTATGAATTGAACTGATTGTGAAAGGATGGATTGCCATGAAAAAACTTATGACAGCACTTTTCATTTCAGCAGCCCTTGGTATGCCGTTTTTAGCTGCTGCAGAGGCGAAGGGAATCGACCTTGTCCAAGCCGCTCATCTGACGGTTGAGCAAAAACTTGAAGGGACCGTGCATAATCAAGTGGTCTATGCCCAGAATGGTCTTGCAATATGGGATCAGATCATTGAAAAAGAGTCCCTTGCCATCCACTATCCAAAGATTCATTTGGCAGGTCATGGGGATGAGGCCCGGCGCATGAACCGTTATTTTCGGAAACGGGCCAAGTCATCGATGAAAAATTATGAAAAAGCGACGCTCCCTGATGCGAAACTGACAAGTCATGTCAATTATCTGCTTTCCTATCATGGCGATCAGTTTCTTTCCTTCCGGGAATATGGCTATGATTACTTTGAACGGGCGGCTCATCCAACGAGCTGGGAATTGGGTGTGACTTTTTCCATAGAGACGGGCCGGCCTGTTTCTTGGCAGGAAGTGCTTGCGGCGGAAGGAAAGAAAGCTTATACGTTAAAGGAAATCAATCGCCGCCTCTTCGCGTCGTCCTATGGAAAGGCGCATGCTTTTTATTACGATTTTAAGGGCCTCACGGCACTTCCTAAAAATTATTACCTAGATGAAAAGGGAACCATCCATTTTGTTTTTGGACAATACGAAATTGCTCCTTATTCAAGCGGAATCATTGATCTTCCGATGAACTGAGGAATCGCCCCATGAGGCGAAACGGAGGCCTTCCCCAAGGAAGGCCTTTTCTTTGCAAAGTTTCGTTAACCTATATAAAATATAGTTGAACGAAAAAGAAAAAAAGAGTAGGATAACAGCGTATGAAACGAGTACTGGATTTTATCAAAGCCTTGGGGGCGTTCCAAGGAAAACGCTATGACCACAGCTATATTGGGCGAGTAAGCATTGCTTTTTGGGGCGAGGAGGATGCTTCCTGCACGTTTTCCTGCCACCGTCAGTGGCAGAAAAAAAGCGTGGAATGCCTGCGCGTGGAAGCAACGAACAAGGCAGGAATCCTTGTGGGTCTTTTGGAAGCTTGGATTTTCTTTTCTCCCAATATCGTTCCTGCAATACCCAAACAGGATCCTTTTCCAATGGGGACTCTGTGGAAGACCTATTCCCGTGAGTCGGTCATTCAGTTTGCCAAGGAAACAGGGGACATGAATCCCATCCATTTAGCGGAGCGTCCCGTTGTTCAGGGGCTCTTGCTCCTAAAGGACCTTGCTGCCTATGGGAACGATCCGGACTTTTTATCCATGACATTTTCGTCACCCCTTTACGTTGGTGAGCCTATTTATCTTGAGGAGGAACCTTGCCATGACCGAAAACTCTATGCATCAAGCTCGCGCGACTTTGTCCGCTCAATCGTCCGTCCGGAAGATGACCTTGACGGGTGTCTGTGTCGCGCTGTTAGCGGCTTCGGCGTACATTTCTTTTCCGCTGCCTTTTACTCCGGCCATGGTGACGGCACTCACCATCATGGTTAATTTCGTTGCTTTTGTCATGACCCCCAAGGAAGCGGGACTGACGCTCTTGATCTATCTTTTATTGGGAATTGTCGGAGTTCCTGTCTTTGTTGGCGGGACGAGCGGGATTGCCAAGATCATTGGACCAACGGGCGGTTTCAATATTGGATTTTTGGTGGCGGCTATGGTGATGAGTGCTGTACGCGGCAAGAGCCATGATTTCAAGAAACTCATCATGACGGGAATCTTTGTCGGCATGCCCATCATCTATATTGGCGGCTGCATCAGTATGTATGCCGTAAACCGCGTCAGTGTTTGGGCTACCCTTTTGACGGCCGTCATTCCTTTCCTTTTTGGAGATGTTGTCAAAGTTGTCATTGCTGCCATGATGGCCGTTAGGGTCAGTAAATTCCGCGTAGGTGCCTGATGGAGGAGGCGGTCTATCTGTTAGGGGGACTTAGAAGTCCCATTGGCCTTACTGGCGGTGTTTTTCAAGCGATTCGTCCGGAAGAATTGGGGGCTGCCCTCTTCCGGGCGATTTTTGCTAAGCTGCCTGAGGCAAGAAAAGCAGACGAAGTGATGGGGGGCAATGCCGTTGGGAGTGGGGGAAACCTCATGCGTCTTACGGCCCTTATGGCAGGACTTGATGAAAAAGTGCCTGCCCTGACCCTTGATATGCAGTGTGCGTCTGCCGCAGCGGCGATTGTTATGGGGTATGCCAAGATTCGGAGCGGTCTTTCGGACCTGATCATCTGCGGCGGCCTGGAATCGACCAGCCTTCAGCCTCTTCGACAGTATGCCCCCAAGGATCCTCGCTATCATGAAAAAGGCTTCATGGTGGCCCAGTTTTCCCCGGATACGATAAGTCCCCGAGCCATGCTCGAAGGCGCGGAACGGACGGCTCAGCTCTTTGACGTAACGCGGGAGGAACTTGATCCTTGGGCCGTGAGGAGCCATGCTCGAGCGGCTGCGGCTAGACCTGTTGTAGCCCCTTTTATCGCCCCTTATTCGGTGTTTGTGAAGATGAAGGCATCCGGCCTCACTTTTCCCAAAAACTGGCACGCCGCATGCCGACACTCTTTACGGAAGAAGAAACGAGGAACCTTCTGGGGGATGCGGCACCGATTCGGAAAATCGTCCCGACCTTGACCGCGGCAACGAGCTGCCTCACTCATGATGGGGCGGCCTTTGTCGTCCTTGCGTCGCAAAGGAAAGTGGCGGACCTTGGACCCCACGTAAAACCGCTGGCACGGATCATAGGCGCTGCCGACGTTGGTGTTGATCCACGGTTAAGTCCTTTGGGGACCCTAAAGGTCGGAGAAAAGCTCTTGCAGCAGGCTGGACTTCATTTTTCTGACATGGACAGCATTGAATATAATGAAGCCTTCGCGGTGATCAGTGCTCTGTTTGCCCGACAGCATCCGGAAGCCTTGGATGCCTATCTGCCTCTAGGAGGGGCTCTTTCCTATGGGCATCCTTACGGCGCAAGCGGGGCTATCCTGACCCTTCATGCTTTGGCCCATCTCACGCGGAAAAAGGGACGCTTTGGCCTTATTGCTGTGGCTGGGGCCGGTGGAACGGGCAGCGGTCTTTTATTGGAACGGGTGTCATGATGAATTATATGGATCTATTGCTGACGCAGGCAGGAAAACTGCCGCAAAAGGTGTTTCTGGTGACGGAAACGAAACGCTTGACCTATGAGGCCGTGTGTGATGCGGCTCTTTCCTACGCAGCGCTTCTCCAGTCCCTTTCCTGCCCCAAAGGGACGCTTCTTATTGTCCGGAAAGACCCGGTGGCCCAGCTCACTGCTTTTTTAGGTGCCCAAAAAGCAGGGTTTGTGCCTATTTTAGGTCATCCGGACCTGACGCCTCTTCTAGCGGAAACACTGTCCAAAAAGCGGGGCATTGCCTATATTGATGATGGGCAGTTCCGAGTGGGGCAATCGGGGAGCATGGTGCCCCAAGGGGCCATTATGGGCGTCCTCAGTTCCGGCTCAACTGACCTGCCCAAGCTTCTTTTTCGGACTTATGAAAGCTGGGCTGATTTCTTTCCTGAGCAGTGCCGCATTTTTGGCCTCAAGAGGGATTCCGTTGCCTTTACGGAAGGAAGCATGAGCTTTACGGGAAATCTCAGCGTCTTTGCCAGTGTGCTTTATGCGGGGGCTTCGCTTGTCATGGGAGAGGGGCTTTATCCCAAAAGATGGGAAACCCTTCTTTATCGGGAAGGCGTCACCTATCTTTACCTTGTTCCTGTTAAACTAAAACTCTTTTTGCGGATCATCAGGCACCCTTTTCTTTCTGTCACTACTGTTATGGCGGGATCCCAACTCCTTGACCGCGATACAGCAAAGGCCTTGAAGCGGGCTTTTCCCCATAGTGAGATCTATCTTTATTACGGAGCCACGGAACTCAATTATGTTACGTACCTTACCTACAAAGAACTGCTCCAGCATCCTATGAGCGTTGGGCGTCCTGTGAAAGGGGTCAGCGTCGACATTCGGGATGGCCTGATCTATATTGATACTCCGTATCATGTAGCGGGCCTTTCCCAGCCTTGTACCTTGGGGGATGAAGGCTTTTTTGATGAAGCAGGCTATCTAATCTTTTTAGGCCGAAAGGGGGATGTGGTAAGCATCGGCGGTCTGACCATCAGCTGCAGCAAAGTGGAAAACGCGCTCTTGTCATTGCCTTATGTGTCGGATGCCATTGTCCTTTCTGTAGCCGATAGAAAGCGGGATGAAACCATGGCCGCTTTTCTTGTCCTTAAAGAAGAAAAGAACCAGTCGGCCATCCGGATGGACCTTAAGACCAGGCTCATGATCCAGGAAATGCCCCGTCATCTCATCATCTGCTCTGAACTGCCTCTTACTGCAGCTGGAAAGGTTGATCGCAGAGCCCTTCTAAAAATGCTCGAAAACAAAGGAAGTCCGATCGTCTGATAGGAAAACTCGTTGCTTTACCTCTCCTCATCCCAATGAACCTTTCTGGTTGATTGGGACTTTTTTGTTGGAAAAGGTCCCTTCTATTGGAATTTTTACCTATTTTTGCCCTTTTTCTTATTCCTTTCGCAATTTTTTCACAACCCTTATTTGAGATTACCCCGTGAAAAAGGTATACTATAAAGATAGAATCTATTGTCTTGTACAAAAGGAGAGTCTTTCTATGCGGATACATCATTCATTGGTTCTTGCCGTTCTTCTGTCTTTGGGAACGACCGGTACGGTCTTTGCAGAAACAGTCCCTGCCGTGGCTGCCCAAACGGAACCTGCAGCAACCCAGACACAGCAGGCTGTGCCTTCACTGCCTGTCATTCCCTCCGATGAAAATGGGGAAGTCCTCGATCCCAGTCTCTTTAAGGCCGTAAAGACGGTTTCAGGGGAAACGCTAAGTCTTGGGGATGGCTATGCAGCTTCTCAGCAGGATCAAAATGCCTTGTACTTCCAAAATGGGGCCAACATCACGGTAACCCACAGCAATATCAGTAAGCTGGGGCATACGACGAGCATCAAGGGAAGCCGCCTGAACGGCCAAAATGCGCTTGTCCTTTCACATAACAGTACGGCCCTTTTGGAAGGCTGTGTCCTTAACAGTCAGGCTGATGGAGCGGCTGCGGTGTTTGCTGCTGGACCGGAAGCTTCCGTGAAACTCCATAACACCAATGTACGCACGTCGGGACTTTGGTCTCCTGGTCTTGCCGTTCAAAAAGAAGGCAAGGCAGAAGCCAATAATGTCAATATCGGTACGACCGGTGCTTATTCAGCGGCACTTTCCGCGGGGGGCGGCAAATCGACCGTGACCGTGACCCAGAGTACCCTTTCGACGACGGGGGTTGAAAGCCCCATCATTTATTCCGGCGGTGATATTGCTGTTTCCGAAGTGCGCGGCGGGGCTGGAGCTTCCAGTCTTGTTGTCGTTGAAGGTTCCAACGTAGCCCATCTTGAGTATGCGGACTTTACTGGCGGTGGTACAGAAGGCATCCTCCTTTACCGTCAACTCAGTAAAGTCCCCGATGCTGACCATGTGACCCGTTTTTCGGCCAAACATGCCTCCCTGCGTCACGTTGGGGCAGGCCCCATGTTCTTTGTGACGAACACCAATGCCCGCATCTATGCAGAAATGACAGGCTTTCAGTATGAAGGTAAAGAGCTCATCCGTGTTGGGGCCAGCCACTGGGGCAAAGAAGGTCAAAATGGGGCTGTCCTTGAATTCATCGGCAATAACCAGCCGATGAGCGGTGATATTACGGTTGACGAGTTAAGCTCCGTCACCATGACCCTTCAAAACGAAAGTCATTGGTATGGGAGCATCAATGAAAAGAAAACGGCCAAATCCGTCAAGGTTGGCCTTGACGGAAAATCAACATGGAGCCTTTCCGGAGACGCCCATGTAAACGTCCTCATCGACGGTGATACGACGCTGAAGAACATCACGGGGAACGGATACTGCATTTTCTATGATTCGGCAGATCCCTTGAATCACTGGCTTGAGGGCAAGACCTTTACGCTTACAGGTGGCGGCGCCGTGACGCCGGAACCGGCCGTCATGACGGCAAAATAAGGAGTCTTGTCTCTTCCTTCCTGTTCTAGATTGGAGGCCCATCCATGAAACGTCTGCAAAAGCTAGCTGTCTTCCTTCTTGCCCTTCTCCTTGTGACCGTGCCCGCCCTTGCGGCTGCACCGACCAAAGCCGATAAAAAAGAGGCTGAGCGCCAGGAACTTCGCACCAAAACATACCAAGCCCTAAAGCTTCTTTACGAAAAGAAACCGAAATCGAAACGGGCCATTGAGCATGCCTACGGCTACGCTGTCTTTGTCGATACAAGCTACACGGCCGGTTTCATTGGCGGCGGTCACGGAAGAGGCCGGGCTGTCAATAACAGTAATGGTACGGAAGTCTTCATGAAGATGGCCCAAGGAAAATTGGGCCTTGGCCTAGGTGTCCGCCAGACCAATACAATCTTTGTCTTTGATACGATCGATGCTTTTACCAGCTTCATCACCAAAGGCTGGACATTTGGCGGACAGGCTGCGGCAGCTGCCACGGATGATGTCCATGGTGACAGCCTTGAAGGGTCCTTCCAGGTAGCACCGGGAATGTGGATGTATCAAATGACGACCAAGGGGCTTGCGGCGGAACTGACGGCAACAGGAACGCGGTTCTATGTTGACAACGACCTGAATAAAACGCAGATTCCGGCGGTCAAGGAATAAGTTATGGAAGACCAGCTGACCCTTTCCCCCGTTGCCTATTATGAAGGCCCTTTGACGGAGAAGTTTGGCCTGCCTCGGCAGAGCGGGCTGGTGCCGGAAATTGAAGGCACCCTTGTCTTTACACCGCCGTATCGGATGCGGGAAGCGTTCCGCGGTATGGAAGGCTTTTCCCATCTGTGGCTGATCTGGGGTTTTTCAAAGAACCATACTTGGTCCCCGACGGTGCGTCCGCCCCGCCTTGGCGGCAATGAACGGCTCGGCGTTTTTGCCACCCGCGCGCCTTTTCGGCCCAATCCCTTGGGACTCTCTCTTGTAGAACTTGTAGAAATCAAGGACGGCGGAGTCAAGGGACTCCTTCTCGTTGTACGGGGAGCTGATCTGATGAGCGGCACGCCTATCTATGATATCAAGCCCTATATCCCTTACGCCGATGCTCGTCCTCAGGCACGGAGCGGCTTTGCCACAGGACCTGATGCCGAACTTTGCGTGAAGTGCGATGAGGCCCTTCTTGCTCCTTTTACGCCTACCCAGCGGCAGGCCCTCAAAAAGGTCCTTGCTCAAGATCCGCGCCCTCATTATCAGCATGATGCCCAGCGAATCTACGGGATGAGTTTTGCTGGCTTTGATGTGCACTTCCGTATCGATGATAGAACGGTTCTTGTGACAGATATCCGAAAAGGATCTTCTGATTGATTTATTTTGAAAGGAGCCTATTCCTATGAAGAAAAAAATCCTGGCTTTGACTCTTGCCCTTTGTGCCTCCCTTTCTGCAGCGGCGATTCCTGTATCTGCGGAAGTGGAGACAAAATCAGCGGCCATTGCCAATATTGATATGAGCTGGCCCTATATCAAGGCCGACAATAAGGCTGCAACAAAGGCCATCAACAGTGACCTCCGCGTCTATATGGATGATTTCCGCTACGATTATATGTATCGAAAATTTTTGAGCGGGCGGACCTGGTTTGAAACGGCCTACGAAGATAAAGATATTGCCAGTGTAGTGCTCTATGATCTGCGCAATGATGGGAAGACCAATACGACAACGGTCCATGCCATCAACTACGATTTAAAGACAGGGCAGCGCATTCCACTGGAAAAGGTCTGCCGGATGACAGTGGATGACCTCGTGAAAAAGGCAGCTACTAGCTTCTATCGCGATGGTTATATTCGCATAACGCCAAAGAAAATGCCTACCCGTGTACCCGAAGATTATGTCTTTAACCAAAATGGCGGCATTACCCTTTATTTTCAAGTCGGAGAGGTGGGGGACCTCCTTGATGGAAATGTAACGGCTCGCTTTACACCGGAAGAAATCAGGGAAATCAATGCGCAGCATCCGCTTCACTGAAAAAACGCTTACACGTGCGCTTACAGCAGGGGTCCTTATGGGATCCCTGTTTCTTCCATTTTCAGCAGGCGCAGCATCCCCCGAGCGCACTGCTGAATCTAAAAGCGTTCCTGCCGCAACGGTTTCAGCACAGGAAAAGGTCAGCCAAGAAAAGATCGTCAAGGAAAACCTTAAGATTGCCGGTACGGCCCTTATGTGCGCCGGCACGTACAGCATGGGTGAAGGCAGCAGCGAACACAGCCTCTTTTCTGACTATGGGTGGGACGTTTCGCCTTTTCGTGCCGCTTCGGATGATACGGACGTCCATTTTGCTGTCGCTGTAAGCAAAAAGGCCTACGGCAGGACGTATCCAACTATTCTTGCTTTTCGAGGCAGCCAGACCAAGACGGATTGGAAGACCAATTTCAGGGCGTCCCTGGTCCCCTTTGACGAGAAAAACAAAACGGCCGATCCGAAAACCGTTCCCAGCGTCCATGAAGGGTTTGAACGCTATGCCGCAACGGTCCTTCGGACGCCCATGGACCTTGATGGCGATGGCAAGGAAGAAATGGTTGCCCCTTATCTCAAACAGCATCCAGACCGCAGGCTCTACCTCACCGGTCACAGTCTGGGCGGCGCGGTTGCAAGCCTTGTTGCGGAACGTCTTGTGGAAAAGGGCGTTCCTAAAGCTCAGGTCCCGGTCATTACTTTTGGTGCGCCTGCTGTTGGCAATAAAGCTTTTGCCGATGTCTATGGGAAGCGAATTGACCTGATTCGGGTAGTCACAAGCCTTGATCCCGTACCGGGCAGTCTTCAGACTTTTTTTGGAGGTGACTTTACCCAATTTGGAAAGGTGGTCAAATTTAACCTTTCGAAGAACTATTCTGGATATCAGCATCCTGTTTCCTTTTATCTTGACCTTGCCCTGCGGCGTTTTTATGATTCCTATGATGAAGCGGTCAAAATGGGCCTTCTTCAAAAGGTTCCTTTGGCGCAGGAACAAGGGAAAAAGCCGATGTCAGCCCTTGCGCTCTATACGACGGAAGATTCCTTTGATGATCGTTTTTCGCCCGATCTGGGGCGATTTGTCCTCGATGATTATCGGGCGATGTTGCCGCGGTATACAGTGCTTGACGTAAAGCACGAAAAAGAGGATAATTTTCGCATTGAGGAAGGCACGCTTATGAAAGCCGCACAAAAGGCCGGTGCCTCGTACCTTATCATCGTGACCCTCGATATAAAGCGCCTTGGACAGAGTCGGGCCTTTTATATCACGCTCTCGCAACATGTACGGAGTCTAGAAGGCCCCGGACTTTCCACGCTGACCATGGGCAGTACCCGTGTCAGCTTTGACCAAGGACTGACGCAGGCCACGCTTTCCCTTCTTGAAGACCAAAAAGCGGTCATCAGAAACCTCCTTCCCTTTATAAGGACAGAAGAAAGGCTCTGGAATCTCACCCCAGGAGATGATACGAGTGAAAATCATTGATGCTCATATGCATTTTGCCCGCTTTCCCGGATTTGATGAAGTTGCCCATCATGCTGGACATGAAAATACGGCAGCCCATTACCTTGCAGCCTGCCATGAAAATGGCATTGTCATGAGTATTGTCATGGGCAATGCCTCTGGCGGTAAGCCCCAGTTTGGCGGGATTGTACCTCAAGTGCCTGATCTGGCCGGCCCTTTTGATCTGCTTCATTACAATCAGGGAAAGGAAATCTGCTACTGTGTAGGCATCCAGAGTGAGCAGCTGACCCTTGCAAACTGTGAAGCGTCGGCTAAGGAGACGGAACGGTTCCTCAAGACGCCGCAATGTGTCGGAATCAAGATTTATACAGGCTACAATCGGGTCTATGCCAAGGATCCCCGTCACGAACCTTTTTACGCCCTTGCCGAAAAGTATGATGTGCCCGTCTGCTTTCACATGGGGGAGACGGCTGGCGGCCATGGTCTTTTGAAATATGCCCATCCTCACCCTTGATGAGACTGCAGCTTCCCATCCCCGTGTACGTTTTATCATTGCCCATGTGGGAAGCCCATGGATCCTTGACGCCGTAGAAGTCATGGCCAAGAATGAAAACGTCTATATCGATGTTTCGGGCCTCCTCGTTGGCCGCGCCAGTGGGGAGGAATATCTCAAAAAACAGCAGGCCTATTTTGCTTATCTGCGCATGTGGCTTGATTACGCCGAGCGCTATGACAAGGTCATGTATGGGACCGATTGGCCCCTTATTAACATCAAGAGTTATTTGGATGTCATGAAGGCGGTGATCCCGGCAGAACATCACGAAGACGTTTTTTATAACAACGCCCTGCGCTGTTACAAAAAAATCGAAGGCCTTTTATGATGCTGTGACCCAAAGGGTACTGAAAGGAGAAATGACATGATTACAGGAACGCAAAAAGAAATCGACCGCATCCTTCCCTTTATGACAGGACGCCTCCAAAAGGCCCTTGCTGCTGTACGGGACCTGGATCTTGAAACACTGCCCCTTGGAAAGACTATCATTGACGGCGAGGAAATCTTTGTCAGCACCAATGAATATGAGACGGAACCTTTTGAGGACCGACGTCCGGAAAAGCACGAATGCTATATCGACATCCAGCTCATGGCAGAAGGTACGGAAACACTGGGCTTTACGGATGTAGAACATGTTTCCGATATGACCGAAGATCGGCGTAAAACGAGTGATGTCTCTTTCTATGGCAAGACAGAACGGGAAAACGTTGTAACCCTCCAAAAAGGGGACTTTGCCATCTTCTTTCCTTGGGAAGTCCATCGGCCCAACTGTGAGGCTCAAGAAGGAAAGCCATCCCATGTGAAGAAAGCCGTTGTAAAAGTGCGCTTTGACGGGAAATGAGAGACGGAGGATCTGGAAGGACGCTTTTTTCAGATCCATTTTTTGTATTCCTTTCTTTCCTTTGTCGTTTCCTTACAATCCGGAACGGAAACTCAAAAAAAGTGGGACGGACAAGTAACATTTTGATGTTGCAAATATCTTGAAATTTTGTAAAATGGAAGCATAAGGAAAAGTCTGTGTTGCTTTTCGAGTGTTAAGGGAGGTCATCATTATGGCATGTTTTATCGTACCTGCAGCAGAAGCGATTGCTGTAACGGCAGCAACGAAGCTTTTGGGTCATAAAAAGCAGAAAACAGCAGCGTTCGGACTCTTTTCGTAACGGAAAAATTGGGCTGGCTCAACAAGATGCTCTGGGGCGGCAGCGCGCTCCTGGCCTTTGAACATCTTTGGCATGGTGAGGTCGTTCCTTTCTTCCCCTTCCTGTCGGCCATGGAATCAGCGGAAGAAACGGCTTCCATGCTTCATGAAATGGGTACCGTTGGGGCCGGTATGGCGCTCATGGTGACCGGCGTCTGGATCGGTATGGTTGCCGTCAGCCGCGTTCTTGAGAAAAAGGCGCTCCGCGAAGCAAAATCCGCCGGAAGCGAGGCCTGATCATGACCCTGCTCATCACCGTTTTTGCAGCGGTTGCGGCAACGGCGCTCTGGTATGGGTCGGACTCGCGGCATCAGATGAAATGGGGGACCCTGTGCTGGCTTTTTTGGGGTGCTTCCCTCATGTGGCTGGTGGATGCCATCTTTGAATATCGGGAACTGGGCGCGAGCTATTTCACACCCGACTTGGAATCCCTTGTGAATGATGCGTTCCTGGGCCTTTCAGTTGTGGCCCTAGCCCTTGTCATATGGATTGTCAATCTCTTGATTACAGATCCCAAGCATGTTGTCCGGAATGAACTGATCCACAAATCATAATACGCAGGGGACCATGGGATGCCATGGTCCCTTTCCTTAGGAAGGAGACAAAACCATGTTTTTGGATGAAGCCCTCAAAAAAGAACCCAAATCCCTTCAAGAGACGTTTCATACCTGGTATGACTTCATGGAAGACCGCATCACTTTTGGTCAGTTTGTGAGCCTTTTGCATACGAAGAACCACTGTGCCCGGGTGCTCCTTTATTGCCTGAAGATTGCCAACCTGGCCAAGCTTTCTGAAGAAGAACGGAGCGTTCTTGTGAAGGCTTCAGTATTCCACGATTCACGTCGGCAGGACGACACGCGTGATGTTGGACACGGTGCGCGGGCTGCGGAAAACTTCAAAGCCTTTGCTGAACGCGGCGAAGTGGCTTTTGACGAACGAACCTATCTTATCATGGCCTACCATGACAGGGATGACGAACAGGGTAAGGAGGCCTTGCGGAAAAAGGGCCTTGAAAAAGCGATCCTGCTCTATGATATTTTCAAGGATGCCGATGCCTTGGACCGCTGGCGCATTTCCCCAACCGCCCTTGATGTGCGCTATTTGCGGACGGACTGGGCCCGGGGCCTTGTGGCATACGCAAAGCGCCTAGTGGCAGCAACGACCTTGCCCCACGCAAGGTAACAAAGAAGACTCTCCTGATCTTGTCGGGGGAGTCTTTTATGGTTCTATAATAAATGTTGTGAGGAAATATTCTTTCTCACCCCATTTTTAATAAAAGTGGACATAGACGGCATCCACTCTTACAATTAAATCGCCAAACCTAAATGAAAGGAAGATGGCCTATGTCCACATTTGATTATATAGCAAATTCCTTGAATGTCAAAGGTAACGTAATAAAAAAATGCATCCACAGTGAGCAACAAATTGAATTTATTATGGAACTGAATCGAGCTGTTGTCCAATGCCCTAATTGTCATGCGAAGACCGATAGAATCAAGGATTACCGTTGGCAAAGGATTGCTATCGGATCCATTTTGCACCAACAGGCTTTTGTCCGATTACATAAAGAAGATACGTTTGCCCTTGCTGCGGTCGTACATTCTTTGAAACCGTCCCGTTCCTGCAGCGTTATCAACGCAAATCAAAAGATCTGCAGATGCAGATTATGGTGTCGTGTTTTCAAAAGCGCAGCTTCACAGATATAGCGGCTGACTTCCACACATCTACTACAACGGTCATACGTTACTTTGACCGCCTTCATTTCCCTCATCCCCAACACCTTCCCCAAGTCCTGGCCATGGATGAATTCCGGGGCAATGCTCATGGACAAAAGTATCAGGTCAGCATTACAGACGTAGAACACAATGAGCTCATCGACATTCTGCCAAGACGTGATGCAGACTGGATTATACGTTATTTTCTTCGCTATCCTAAAGCGGAGCGAAGAAGGGTTCGCTATGTTGTAATGGACATGTCTGCCCTTTTTCGTTCTGTCTATAAAACAATGTTCCCGAATGCCACACTGATAGCCGATAGATTCCATGTACAGCGACTTGTTCTCTGGGCTATGGAAAGAGTAAGGAAAGACATTCAAAATACGTTTCCAAAGACCTCACCTTATTTGAAACATAATAAGAGGATTCTCCAAAGAGGGAACAACACTAAGTGGAGAAGAGCTGGTAAAGCTGCGCTGCATCCTCTCTCAATCTGATGAACTGAGGCGTGCATATATACTCAAAGAAGCATTTCACAAAGTATTGAGGCAGAAGACTGAATTGGCTGCGAAGCGGGAGCTAAACAAATGGTTAGCTATGGTAATGGGCTACAACTTAGATGCTTTTAAAGGGATTTTAAGATCTTTTAAAGATTGGGAGGCTGCAATTATTCAAGCAATTATCCAGCCATACTCCAATGGATTCACAGAAGGCTGTAACAACCTGATTAAGACGGTTAAGAGAGTTGCATTTGGAATGCGTGATTTCAACAGATTTAGGAACCGGATTCTCTATGTGAATTGGAAAAGGAACTCGGCAAATGCCTTGCCGAGTTCCTAAAAGGCGATTTAGTTGTGGGGCACCCCAACATTTGACAAAGAACCTTTTTTATGTGTGACCAACTTGTTTTTGTGCTGCCGTCCCGTCGGAAAGGTTCCATTCCGGCACGGCGTCAGCCTTTTTGAGGAGGGGGGTACATAGCTTCCCAGTTTTTGCTCGGATGGGCAGCGACGGTGAGACTCTGCAGAAGGAAAGGATAATAGGACGTTTCAAGGCAGCAGGATGGGAATCTTTCCATCCACCTTCTTTTCCGTCATCTTTAAGGGGAAAAGAGAATGCCCTGACGCGCTAAAAGGTAAGCAGAAAGGCGCCTTCTTCCTTACGATGGCAAGGACTGAAAAGCAGCAATCAGCGTTGCCGGATGTAGGAAAGGTCCCTCTTTCAAAACAGGGGCGGCGTACTTGGGAAAATGAAAAGGCCCTGAAACGTAAGGCTTCTTTACGGGTTTTGTGAAAGAGGGGACAAGGCTTCGAAAAGAGCTAAGCAATCCTTACTCTTTTAGTGTGAGGGCACCGAACAAAAGAAACAGAGCCGGAACGATAATGGCCGAGTCGCCCATGGCTTTTGTGATGGCAAAGCCCCAAGCAGAGCCCAGACAGAAGATGCTGTTGATGAAGATGTAGAGCAGGGCTTTTTTGAGGGATCCTGTTTCATGGTCCTTCAGGTAGGCGCTAAAGGCTTCGACGGTGCGCTTCATATTGCCCATGACCATGATGCTCGTGTATTCATGGCCTTCGACGCGGTGGAAGGTCTGCATCTGAAGCCCTGAGGACAGGCCCAGGAGACAGAGTACAAGGCGGGTTGCGGCAAAACTATCCGGCATGAGGGCTGACAGGGTCATGAGGAGGCTCTGGAAAAGGAGAATGATCTTTTCGAACGTGACGAGGTCAGCCTGTCTATCCCTGAGCTGCTGGGAAAGGAAAAGGCCCAGCATATAGGAAAGAATGGGAAAGAGAAAGGTCAGGACGCCCAGAAAATGACCGCTTGCCATGACGTGACCGGAATAGATGATGTTTCCCGTTTGGGCAAAGGCAAATACACCGCCCCGGGCAAGAAAGCTGTAGGACGCACAGAAGCCGCCTACGGAAGTCATGATGAAAAGAAGGGGATAGGAATCGTCGCAGTCTTATGGAAAGACTGCCTCGCCCGCTGCTGCCTTTGAAATCGTCGATGCCATCATATCCATGCTCCTTTTAT
>SCPP01000232.1_pt1 | contig 21868 bp, 30 predicted proteins | sample 6106811 | NCBI WGS metagenome assembly SCPP01 (sample SAMN10720449, study PRJNA508395) | human gut metagenome | isolation source: Participant 2 stool, 15 month | host: Homo sapiens | collected 2018
CCCGTGGAAGTGGCTTTCCGGTGGCAAAGCCCGTATTTATAACTACTGGCAGGAGAATCATTCCGCCAAGGAAAAGATGGACTTCCTGAAGCATGAATACGGAACCGGTGGTCACTCCCATGCCTGCTCCGGCGCAACGCACAGCGGTCAGGATCACGATGCCAAGGGTGTTTCTTACACCAAGAGCGGCTGCGATAAATTGCAGATGTCCTGGGCGCAGGTGGTGCAGAGAATCGACGGCCTGATGCGAAAGGGACGCTACCTCAGCCCGGAGGAAGAAACGGAACGACAGGCTATCGAAGAAGCTAAAACTGATCCGTTGGAAGATGTTTATGACCGTTTCGCAGTAATTGATACTGAGGATGGCGAGTATGCAATCTGGGATAATCAGACCGATGACTACTATAGACCCGGAAGGCGTTACAGAATACTTCACGGACGAATGGCTTGCCAATGACTATTTGGAGGAAGTTCGTCAGTCCGTAGCTGCGATGGAGTCGGTTCAGCCAGAAGCGCCTGTTGCAGAAGCCTGCCGAAGTTGTGGAAGCCCCTGTTTCCGAGGAACCGGCATGGAACTATCAGGTCGGTGACACGGTATATCTGGACGATACGGCTTTCCGTGTGGAGCAGATTACGGACAGAGAGGTTCAGCTGCGTGACCCTACCCTTGCCTATCCGATCTTCCGTGCCGAGAATCGTGAAAACTTCGAGCGTATGCTCTCTCAGGACGAGAGAAACCATGCGGTAAGGGTTGATGCCCAAACCGAAGAAAAGCCCGTTACAGAAGAATTTCTGGGCGAAGCCGAACCGAGGGACTACACCCCTGAGTATCAGCTGTTAGACCGTCTGCGTATGGATTGCGAATACTTCCTTGGTGCAGGACAGCACAGCGAAAAGCATCTGTGGGCAGGCAACCGCCATGCACAGATTGCCAAGATGCGTGAGCTGTATGAAATGATTCCCGACAAACCGGAATGGCTGACACCTGAGATGATTAACAGCTACGAGGGCGCATGGCTCCCCGTTATCTGGTTGCCGCCTACCATCACTTTGAAAACGGCTTCGATGATAAGCTGGACTATTACACTCTGGAGGAAGCGGAAAAAGCTGCCCAGGGCTATGTGGACGGAACCATGGAGGATGACGGATTCAAGTACGATGGTGCTGCCGTTTACGATCAGCAGGAGCATAAGTGCATCCGTATCTATGGGGACTACCCTGACGAAAAGGCACACGCACAGGTCAGAGCCAGTGCGGAACCCGAACAGCAGGAGCCGGAACACTTCATCGACCATTTTATGTTTCCGAGGATATTCAGAAGCGGGGTGCGCTGGACATCAAGGAATACAGTTCCTTTGATGATGCCCTGCGAGCCTACTATGCACTTCCTGACACGCAGAGAAAAGCCCTGGGTGCAATGAATACCAGAGATCTGCCGGGTAGTCTGGACTTCGTACAGTGCGTAGATGGCAAGGACACCATCATTCAGGACTACGCTAAGATGGACGGATGGCAGAATGCCGAAGTCATGAACATTATCGCTCAGCTTGAGCAGTCCATCACCACCAGAGAAATTCCTCCCGTTCCTGCGGTAAACTTCCACATCACGGATGACAACATCGGTGAAGGTGGACCGAAGCAGAAATTCGCAATGAAACATCGCAGCCATTGAAACTCTGTTCAAACTGGAAAGCGAGAACAGGAACGCCACTTCCGAAGAACAGGAGATTTTGTCGAATTATGTCGGTTGGGGCGGTCTGGCAGATGCCTTTGACCCGGACAAGGGAAATTGGGCGCAGGAGTATCAGACACTGAAAAACCTGCTTTCCGAAGATGAATATGCTGCGGCAAGAGCTTCCACCCTGAACGCACATTACACCAGCCCTACGGTCATTCGCTCCATCTACGATGCAGTCGGACAGATGGGCTTTGAAACAGGAAATATTCTGGAGCCTGCTATGGGTATCGGCAACTTCTTTGGTATGCTCCCCCCTGAAATGCAGAGCAGCCGCTTGTATGGTGTGGAACTGGATTCCATCACCGGCAGAATTGCTCAGAAGCTCTATCCCAATGCAGAAATCAAAGTGGCTGGCTTTGAAACGACAGACCGCAGAGACTTTCTACGATCTGGCTGTGGGCAATGTCCCTTTCGGCAACTACAAAGTATCCGACAAGCCGTATGACAAGCTGGGATTTTCCATCCACAACTATTTCTTTGCCAAGTCTTTGGATCAGGTTCGTCCCGGTGGTGTGGTAGCTTTTGTGACAAGCCGTTACACCATGGATTCCAAGAACTATGACGCAAGGCGATATATGGCGCAGAGGGCGGAACTGCTTGGTGCAATCCGTCTGCCAAACGATGCCTTTAAGAAAAACGCAGGTACGGAAGTCGTGTCTGACATCCTGTTCCTGCAAAGCGTGACCACCCGATTGACATTGTACCGGAATGGGTAAACCTTGACCGCACCGAAGAAGGACACACCATGAACAGCTACTTTGTCGCTCATCCTGAAATGGTTCTGGGCGATACGGTGGAAGAAAGTACCGCCTACGGTATGGATATTACGGTGCGTCCGATTGAGGGCATGGAACTGTCCGAACTTCTGAAAGAAGCGGTTTCCCACATCCAAGGAACCTATCAGGCGGTGGAGCTTCCCGAAGCTGACAAGTAAGGAAATCGAAACCATTCCTGCAACCCCGGATGTGAAGAATTTCTCTTATACCGTGGTGGATGGCAATGTGTACTTCCGTGAAAACTCCCTGATGCGCCGTGTAGACCTGAATGAGAAAGCAAAAGACCGTGTGATGGGCATGGTGGAACTCCGTAGTATCGTCAACAATCAGCTGATTGAATATCAGCTTGAGGATTACCCGGATGAAACGATTACGCAGAAGCAGGCAGAACTAAATGATGCCTACGATGCGTTTGCCGCAAAGAACGGGCTTATCAATAACCGAGCCAACGGTCAGGCATTTGCCGATGATTCCTCCTACTATCTTCTGTGTTCTTTGGAAAATGTGGATGAGGACGGCAATCTGAAAAGCAAGGCGGATATGTTCACCAAGAGAACCATCAAGCCGGAGCGCAGAGTGACGAGTGTGGATACGCCGTCCGAAGCTCTGGCAATCTCCATCGGTGAGCGTGGTAAGGTGGATCTGCCGTTTATGGCGCAGCTGCTTGGAACACCCGAAGAATACGATGCGATTCAGGCAGAGCTTCGAGGGGTGATCTTCAAAGACCCGATGGCTCCCGATGCTGTGGAAGTTGGATGGCAGACTGCCGATGATTACCTTTCTGGTGATGTAAGAAGCAAGCTGCGTGTCGCACAGATGGCGGCAGACAGGGATTCTTCCTTCACATCAATGTAGAAGCCTTGCAGAAAGCACAGCCGAAGGACTTGGATGCGTCCGAGATTGATGTGCGTTTGGGTGCAACATGGATTGATGCTGATTATATTCAGCAGTTCATGGAGGAAACCTTTGAAACCCCGTATTACCTGCGCCGTTCCATTGAGGTCAAGTTCTCCGAGCTGACCGCAGAGTGGCGCATCAACGGTAAGAGTTCTCCCAACTACAACGATGTTGCAGCGTATGTCACCTACGGTACAGAGCGAGCCAACGCATATCGGATTCTGGAGGAAACGCTGAATCTGAAGGATATTCGTATCTATGATACGATTGAAGATGCAGATGGTAAGCAGAAGCGTGTTCTCAACAAAAAAGAAACTACCCTGGCACAACAGAAACAGCAGGCAATCAAGGATGCGTTCCGAGATTGGGTTTGGAGAGATCCGCACAGACGAGAAACCCTTTCCACCAAGTACAACGAACTTTTTAACTCCACCAGACCTCGTGAGTATGATGGCTCTCATATCCGCTTCGGCGGCATGAACCCGGATATTACCCTCCGTGAACACCAGAGAAATGCTATCGCTCATGTGCTATATGGTGGAAATACGCTGCTTGCACACGAAGTTGGTGCGGGCAAGACCTTCGAGATGGCTGCATCGGCTATGGAGAGTAAACGGCTTGGACTGAGCCAGAAATCCCTGTTCGTTGTGCCGAATCATCTGACTTTACAGTGGGCAAATGAGTTTCTGCACCTCTATCCGAGTGCCAAGCTCCTTGTTGCTACCAAGAAGGATTTTGAAACAGCAAACCGTAAGTTCTGCGCTCGTATCGCAACGGGTGACTATGATGCAGTCATCATCGGTCACAGCCAGTTTGAAAAAATCCCGCTTTCTGCTGAACGACAGGAACGGCAGCTGCGGGAGCAGATTGATGAGATTGAGGGTGCGATTGCGGAGCTGAAATGGCAGCGTGGCGAAAACTTCACGATCAAGCAGATGGAGAAAACACGAAAATCACTGGAAGCCAGACTGGATAAGCTCCTTGCCGCCGACAAGAAGGATGATGTTATTACCTTTGAGCAGTTGGGTGTAGACCGGCTGTTTGTGGACGAAAGCCATGCGTTCAAGAATTTGTTCCTCTACACAAAAATGCGAAATGTGGCAGGTTTATCGACTTCCGAAGCACAGAAATCTTCGGATATGTTTATGAAGTGCCGCTATATGGATGAGCTGACCGGCGGGCGTGGCGTGATCTTCGCAACCGGTACTCCCGTAAGTAACTCGATGACCGAACTTTATACGGTCATGCGCTATCTCCAGTACAGTACGCTCCAGCAAAAGAACCTGACCCATTTTGATTCCTGGGCATCGACCTTCGGAGAAACAACAACTGCGATTGAGCTTGCACCGGAGGTAACCGGCTATCGTGCCAGAACCCGATTTGCGAAGTTCTTCAACCTGCCTGAACTGATGAATATGTTCAAGGAGGTTGCCGACATCAAGACCTCTGACCAGTTGCATCTCCCTGTTCCCGAAGCAAAGTTTGAAACGGTTGTGGTTCAGCCCTCTGAGTACCAGAAGGATATGGTGGCTTCCCTTTCAGAAAGAGCGGCGGATGTTCATGCCGGTATTGTAGACCCGTCCGTCGATAATATGCTCAAGATTACCAGCGACGGACGAAAATTGGGACTGGATCAGCGGCTGATGAACCCTCTGTTACCCGATGACCCTGACAGCAAGCTCAATGCCTGCGTGGGAAATATCCTGCGTATCTGGCAGGACGGTCAGGCTGATAAATTGACCCAGTTGGTGTTCTGCGACCTCAGCACACCGAAAAATGATGGAACCTTTAATGTCTATGATGATGTCAAAACCAAGCTGATTGCAAACGGTGTGCCAGCGGAAGAAGTTGCCTTTATCCATGATGCGGATACCGAAGCAAAGAAAAAAGACCTCTTTGCCAAGGTTCGTACCGGGCAGGTGCGATGCTGCTTCTTGGCAGTACGCAAAAGATGGGAGCAGGAACCAACGTCCAGGACAAACTGGTGGCAGTTCACCACCTGGATGTGGGCTGGCGTCCGTCTGATATGACCCAGAGAAATGGTCGTATCATCCGTCAGGGCAACCGGAACAAAGAGGTTCAGGTGTACCAGTATGTGACCGAGGGAACCTTTGATGCCTACCTGTATCAGACCTTGGAAAACAAGCAGAAGTTTATTTCTCAGATTATGACCTCCAAATCGCCGGTTCGCTCCTGTGACGATGTGGATGAGCAGGCGCTGTCCTATGCGGAGATTAAGGCGCTGTGTGCCGGCAATCCGCTTATCAAGGAAAAGATGGACTTAGACATTGATGTAGCAAGGCTGAAGGTGCTGAAAGCCGACCACCAGAGCCAGCAGTACCGCATGGAAGATAAGCTCTTGAAATACTTCCCGGCTGAGATTGAAAAGCAGACAAGCTATATTCATGGCTTTGAAGCTGATATGAAAACCGTGGAAGCACACCCGCAGATTGCCGATGGCTTTTGCGGCATGGAAATCAGGGGCAAAGCCTACACCGAAAAGGCAGATGCCGGTGAAATCCTCCTTGCAGCTTTCAAGGACACGAAAAGTGCCGATCCGGTTCCGCTTGGCAGTTACCGTGGCTTTCAGATGGAACTTTCTTTTGACAGCTTCCGGAACGAGTTTGATGTGAACTTAAAGGGCGCTGTGAGCCACAGAGTAGCCCTTGGTACGGATGCACGAGGAAATATCACCCGACTGGACAATGCTCTTGCAGGCATTCCTGAGCGCTTAGAACGAGCCAATGAACAGCTGAATAATCTCTACAATCAGCAGGAAGCAGCCAAGGCGGAGGTTGGAAAACCGTTTCCGCAGGAAGCAGAGCTGACAGCCAAAAGTCAGCGACTGGCAGAACTGGATGCAGCCCTGAATATGGAGGACTCTGCGGAAAAACGTGACGAAAGAAGCGAGTCGGAGCGTCCTTCTGTGTTGGCTGATCTGAAATCCAAAGCGGAGCATATCCCACCTGCAAAATACTCTGAACCCCGTGAGGAGGTGTTATAATGGCAAAGCGAGACCAGGATGTTCATTTCCTTGCATCCAAGGAGGAGGTCGAGCGAATCCATGAGAAGATGGATGAGCTTGGCATCCGCAGCATGGGAGCCTATCTGCGGAAGATGGCTCTGGATGGGTACTGCATCAGACTGGATTTGCAGGATGTGAAAGCCCTGGTTTCGCTCCTGCGAATCTGCTCCAACAACCTGAACCAATACGCCAAACGAGCGAACGAAACAGGCAGTATCTATCATGCTGACATCGAGGATTTGCAAAAACGGCTGGAGGAGATCTGGACGGACATGAGAGAAGTTCTTGTCCGTCTGTCCTCAATCCAGTAATCCGACAACTTGTCGGGAAGTCGCAGTTTCGGCTGCGGCTTTTACATAAGGGTTGACATCATTGCGTTATGGAAGATACTCTTGTACAATGTAGTTAAGAAGAAAGGGAGTTGAGGCTATGAAGCTGGTATTGAAGATATTGGCACTGCCGGTGCTATTCGTTGTAAAATTGATTTGCATTCTTGGAAATCTGCTTACAAATGTTGTGTCCTATGTGATTGGCATACTGCTTTTGGTCATTGGCGGTTCTGCGATTTACTGCATTGTAAAGGCTTTGTGGCAGTCCCTGCTTATTCTTGTGGTTCTTGGAATTGCGACAATAGCAGCGGTTTTCCTGCTCGTTTGGGCTGTTATGAAAGCTGAGAATATAGGAGAAAGTCTGGGAGCATTTATCAGGTCATAAGATAATATCAGAGAAAAGTCATCGACCGGTGGCTTTTCTTTTTGGGAAGGAAGTGATGGGAATGGCAGCGACAAGATTGATTGCACTCCATGTGAATAAGGGAAAGACGGTCGCTCAATGTTTGGCAGACAGAACCGACTACTCACAAAACGCCGCAAAAACCAATGATGGCGAATTTATCAGCTCCTATGAGTGTGATCTAAAGACAGCAGATGAGGAATTTCTGCTTTCCAAACGGCAGTACCAACACATTACCGGCAGACAGCAGAAGAACAATATCATCGCATACCAGATACGCCAGTCCTTTAAGCCGGGAGAAATCACTCCGGAAGAAGCGAACCAAGTCGGCTATGAAACAGCGATGCGATGGACAAAGGGCAAACACGCTTTCATCGTTGCGACCCACATCGACAAATCCCATATTCACAACCATATCATTTATAATTCGACCTCGCTGGATGCTACACGGAAATTCAAAAACTTCTTCCTTTCCGGTCTTGCAGTTCAAAGACTCAGCGATATGGTTTGCCTGGAACACGGTCTGTCCATCATTACACCGAAGCCATATCGGGAACGCCAGAAAAGAACTGTTTATCCCAAGAAGCGTACCCAGCGTGACGAATTATGTGATGCGATTGATACGGTGCTGAAGCAGAAACCAAAGAGCTTTGATGGCTTTGTTCAGGCTCTGGCTGACATGGGATTTGAGTTCAAGGATGGAAAGCAGCCTGCGTTCAAGGGCAAGAATCAGAAGCGTTTCATTCGGATGCGTTCTCTGGGCGAAGGATATAGCAAAGAGGAAATCCAAGCTGTTATCTCCGGCAAGAACCTGCACAAATCAAAAGGCAGCTCTGCCAAGGCTCCTGCCCCGAAGCAGTTCCAGATGCTGATTGATATTCAAGCAAAGATGGCCGAGGGCAAGACGGTCGGTTATGAAAAGTGGGCGAAGAAGTTCAACCGCAAAGAAGCTGCCCGAACTGTGATTTTGTTGAAAGAAAAAGGCTTGGGCAACTACGATGATCTGACTGCTCATATTGAAAATTTGTCTGCCCGGTTCGATGCGCTTTCTGATTCCATCAAGACCGCAGAGAAACGAATGGTTGAGGTTCAGGCGTTGCAGCAGCACATAAAAAACTATCGAAACACACGGCAAATCTATATCGAGTACCGCAAGTCTGGATATAGCAAAAAAGTTCTTTGAGGAACACCGTCAGGAAATCACAATTCATAAAGCAGCAAAGCAAGCCTTTGACGAATTGCAGATTACAAAGCTCCCATCCATGCAATCGTTGTATGAGGAGTTTCATCAGCTGGCAGTCCAGAAAAAGCAGGACTACGCTGAGTACCGTCAGATCAGAAAAGAGAAAGAAGAACTGCTGATTGCCAAACGGACGGTTGAAACGATTTTGAATATCGACAGACAGAAAGAGCAGGAAAAAAGAACAAGAGAAAGAGCAAAAGAAGAACTTCCGTTAAAGCAAAATATGCCACGGTCTGCACTCCCCCAAAAGAGTGCGGATCGTGGCTACTTTTTTGCTTTTCGACTTCGGTACTTTCAACCATGGGCAAATTTTATTCTACTGTTCTTTTGGAAACGATTGAAAATCGTGTAGCCATCATCGGCAGATGATGTTCAAAGGATTGGGGATGCTTCCCCAACAAGCAAATTTGCGAAGATTGCACCGAAGGGAAAATCGAGAAAATGAGTGAACCTGTACAGGTTTACACTGCTTGCCAATTTGTGAGATTATGAATTTAGTATCGAGAATAGGGTACACCTAAATTTTGCAATGCTGCAACCCTATCATCGTTGCATGGATGAGTTGAGTATATTGCACTGAGAAAACCATCATGCGGAACATCTGAGATATGTTGGTCTAATACCGTCGCTAATTCAAGACCAAAACCAATTTTATAAGCAAATTCATCAGCCAGATACTCATTTTGTCTCATAGACCACATCAGAAAAAGCATACAGAACTTTACCCATAACCAAGAAAGTGCTGTTGATATTCCTGCGAAAACTGCGGTAATTATACCCATTACACCACTACGAGAGCATATTGCGAACAGCCCCATGATTGCAGAAAAAATCCAGTAGGATATTTTGATTAACAGGAGGCACCCGGATATAAATATATTGCCCCCGCCAATCAATAATTGGATAACAGTATGTCCGTATGAGAGATGTCCGATCTCATGGGCGAGAATTCCAAGTATCATATCATCGGAGAGTAAAAGCAATCCGTCAGTTATGCATAGTGTTTGCCTACCTAGAGCAAATGCATTTGGAGCAGGATCATGGATAATCTTCACTTTCACTTTTTTAGGACAGTATGATGTGTTCTCTTTTGCTTTATCTAAAACATATTGAACCAGCGGGACAACTCGAAGTTTTATATCTACTCTTTTTATATCGCTTGCTCCTGCGAAGGCAGCCAGGCACATTTCGCCTAATGGGGATAAGCTGATAGCTACTGTGAAAAAGTAAATACAAATCAGTTCAACAATGCTTCCTGACGAACCGAACACAGCAACAATCAGCAGAATATTAAGAGTAAAGAACAGAAGAGTCCCTAAGTTTGAGAAGCGAACAATTCTGCCTACACGATGCCAAATATCCATAATGCACCCCCCTTTTATCGTGTTGTTGGTTTGAGCTTGCATTGTTTAATTACTCAAATGTAAAGAAATCTTTGTTTCGCTCTTTGAACAGAGCAAAGACAGTCTCTAACACAAATTCGTTTTCAACACCAACATATTCTTCTGTTTCATCGTCAATTTCTTTCAGCTGCAAAATAACAACTTGCCCATCCGAATCTCCAATAGGAAGCAGGACAACATATTCGTTCTGGCGATACGGTATTAAGTCAAGAAATTCAAATTCAACTTCGTTCCCATTCTCATCATTCAAAGTTATAATGTTGTCTTCATCCATGTCGTCGTTCCTTTTCTTAATATAAATAATTATCGTTGATAATGATGCCTAATAGTTCAAAGAGATTATCCTTTTGGAAAGAATGCATTTTTCATGGCTTCTTTTTCGTTTTGTTGGTTCATTTTCGCCAGTGTGTTCGTGTCGTTTGCTGTGACGAGAACGCAACATAGACACAAAAGAAAACACAAGGGCGAGCTTGCTCGTTTATATACCCTTTGTTTTCGACTGGATATGTTAAGGTAACAAACAGTAAATGACACGTTACAGACTGCAAAATGTACCAACTGAAAAAGAAAGAATACCGTTGTGTGCTTTATTTCTCGATCAGCTTTTCAAACATGAGGAAAGGTTTTTATAAAAAAAGAGTAGTTACCGTTTTTGGTAACTACTCTTTTCTTTAAGGTTTAAAGTCCTGGAAGTTTAGGTGTTTTGGGTATTGGTGGTGTAGGTAGCTGCAAGCTTTCCAATTTTGTTGAATTGCTTTAAATTCAGGGGTTTCTTGGTGTTGATTTTGAACCATTTTTGCTCTATTCTCTCAAAGTCGGTTGAATTTCTTTCCCTGATACTTTACGATTTAATTCTCTTTCTAAGGTCTCTTTCGGACTAATGGAAGGCGTTTCTAAACTTGAATAGAAGTTTCACTCCTTCTCTATTATAAAGCCTTATATCGCTAAATAAGCCCGTTTTATGAAGGGTTTCTAAGCTGAAATGAACGGGTTTACACCCGGCCTTGACCTCCGCCCGCTGTCCCGCTGCATGGGTGGACAAGGCGGCCAATCCCTCAAAGTGCTTGGACGCTCTCTTTCTGATTTTGGAGCGTTTCTTTTCTAAAAATTGAAATGGGCGGGAAGCCATTTTAGGGCTTTCCCGCCTTGATTACCCTTTTTAGCAAAGACGGGCGTGACTGTCAACGGCGGCGCATGAAATGCGCCGTTCATCTTGACCGTTGACTGGCTCGGCTGGCTTTGCTATCTTCCTGACAAATGGGAATGTCTAAGATAGTAAAGACGTCCCACATGCAACTCTTTCTTTTATTGCGGAAACCGTATCTTTAATTGTGAATGTAGTTGTGTCTATGACATTTGATTCATATATCCCCAAACCGGAAAATTGCTCCCACATTGTTTCTACTAATTCAGCATTTGTTTTTCTGTCTAATTTTGAACGTTCCACAGCTCGTTTCATAGTTTCTTTTCTTTACTCGCTCTTAATACAATATAGTGTACCTCGTAATCTTCTTGGGCAAGAGCTTTCCATGGCTCCAAAACCATGGCCCGACAATCCCATCTACAATTACATCATATCCGCCACGAGCATATCGCTTTGCAGCTTCTAAAAGGCTTCAATGACAACCAGAATTTGCTTGTTGGATTCTGGCAAATGTGGTGGTATTGCGCCTTTGCTTAAGTAATGAAAAAAGTCATCGGTGTGCATATGCACTGATTTATCCATATCTGATTCCTTTGCGACAATTGACGCAGTTGTTGTTTTTCCTGTCCCCGGTGAGCCTGTAATCACAATAATTCTTCCTTGATTCATCTGTATTTTCCCTCACAATTTGAATTTATCACTTTGTTCCTGCCTGCTCAATCATCTTCTTCGCAAACTGGTTTTCCCTGACCCTGATTGCCCACCAAGTAAAAAAGCGGTTGGCGATTCAACCGCTTTTTTACTTGAACCAATTCTTCTAAATTATCATTTAAGCGATTCTCAAACTGTTTGTCAGTAAAATTGACTATATTTGCCATATTAAGCCACTTTCTCTTTATTCAAAACTTGTTTTGAGTAACGATTCATTGACCGCCAATACTCATGAACGGCTTGTAATTCTTCTAAAGAATAATCAAAAAGATTTACACGTTTTGCAAGCTTTAATTGGTTTAATAAATTGACTTCCAATAATTGAGAGTCATTTTTATTTAATTCATGGTTCAAAACATAGTTTAATTATTCCCTCCCGTTAAATAATAGATAACTATTAAAAATAGACAATACTTGCTCATAAGTAACGGTACTTAAATTGTTTACTTTGGCGTGTTTCATTGCTTGATGAAACTGATTTTTAGTAAACAGTTGACGATATTCTCGATTGACCCATTTTGAAACAAAGTACGTATATAGCTTCCAATATTTATCTGGAACATCTGTGGTATGGCGGGTAAGTTTTATTAAGACACTGTTTACTTTTGGTTTAGGATGAAAGCATTCCGCTGGCAGCTTAAGCAATTGCTGAATCGAGACTTGAGTGTGCAAGAGCAACCCTAGTGTTCGGTGAATATCCAAGGTACGCTTGTAGAATCCTTCTTCAACAATCAGATAGATGTCAGACGCATGGCTTTCAAAAACCACTTTTTTAATAATTTGTGTGCTTAAATGGTAAGGAATACTCCCAACAATTTTATACCTCTGTTTGTTAGGGAATTGAAACTGTAGAATATCTTGGTGAATTAAAGTGACACGAGTATTCAGTTTTAATTTTTCTGACGATAAGTTGAATAGATGACTGTCTAATTCAATAGACGTTACCTGTTTACTTATTTTAGCCAGTTTCGTCGTTAAATGCCCTTTACCTGTTCCAATTTCGTAAACGGTATCGGTTTCTTAAATTCAATTGTTTTATTATTTGGTTGAGTACTTTTCACTCGTTAAAAAGTTTTGAGAATATTTTATATTTTTGTTCATGTAATACCCCTTTTTATTTGCTGTGAATATTCGCTCATTTTTCTTCCTCAATAAAAACTCTACCAGCTAACCAACATTCGTCTAATTCATTTGGGAATAATTCAAGCTGGCGAATCATATAATGTGTACTTGGAATGTAATCAAAATAAAACAATAGTGCTAGATATAAACTCCATGGAATTGGGCGTGTCCGATTTTCGTAGGCACTATAAGTTTGTCGTGAAATACCAACAGCCGAAGCAATTTCTTCTTGTGATGCACCAACTTTTCCTCTGAGTGCGGGTAACTCAATCGCCAATTGAGTGGCCAAGTTCTCTTTCTCATCTTTACTAAAATTCCAAAACTGCTTATAAGCATCTCGCCCTACAAATTGAATCAATAAATCTCCTCCTGGGTATACTCTTTCGTAGAGTACATTACTCCACGAAAAAACACCGCCAAACACTGAAAACTCAGCATTATTTGACGGTGTTGACAATTTATTTGACGGCTAATAAATCAGAAAGCCGTTGCATATTTTCTCTTTTAAATCCATGGATGGGTGTACATAGCGATTCATTGTAATATTCACGCTGGCATGACCCAATATTTCGCTGAGACTTTTTACATCGAATCCAAGCTCTATGCACCTTGTAGCAAATGTATGACGTAACGAGTGATAATTTGCGGAGGTGATTCCGCTGTTTTTCAATACCTTCTTAAAATGATTTTGCATGGTTCTTGGTTCTAATGGATTCTGATCGCTATTGGTTAGGATGTAGCCAGTAGAAGAAGCTTTGTGTGCTGTAAGAATAGTCATTAAGCCATGGGGTACTGGAATAGTACGGATGGAGCAAGCACTTTTGGTGTGGTAACAACAATCCTTGTCTTGTATTCACTGTTGGTTCTATCTTGGATTCTCTGGAGCGTTTGATGCACGTGGATTGTGTAATCTGAGAATGAAACATCTTCCCATCGTAACGCACAAATTTCACCTACTCTGAGACCAGTGAATAAACATACTAATATACCAATATTGCAGGAATCAAGATTAGAATACAAGTATTGGCATAATTTTTCCTGTTCAGCACGACTCAAAACTCTCATTTCCTTCGTTTGACGTTTTATCTGTATAGATCGTGCGTCACAAGAAATGGCTTTCCCGTTTCGGGTGGCAAATTGTAAGACATTTCGAATTAGAGATAAAATATCTGAAACAGTTTTAGAGGAAAGTCCATTCTCCTTTAATCCACCAGAAACAAGGAAAAATTACACTGCGTTTCAATAAACTCGTGTGTTATATCACGCAATTGTTTGCTTCCGAACACAGGAAGTATATACGAGCTGAGAAGATTCCTATATTTGTTGCTTGTAGATTCCTTCACTTTAGGACATATAGCTTGAAACCATTCCATAGCAACCTGTTCAAATTGATCTGAGCTAATTTCTGGATCGACAGTGACAGAATTACTCGTGCACGAACTTTGACTGATAAGTTTTGCCTTGACTTCTCGATATGACTTTGCATAAACATAACCGTAATTGGCTTTGCCTGTAGAAGATCGGGACTTAATGTATCTTCCTTCCCATCTGCCGTCTTTCCTTTTGTAAATATTTTCTCCTTTTCGTGCCATAAGGTACACCTCCTTCAATATGACTATAATTCTGACGGCAAATTGTGACTTTGGAACTTTCTAAGATGGATTTTTGTGCAAAACCTCGTGTTTTATGTCCCTAACATATTGACAAACAGTGCGACAATTTGTAAAATAAAGATATAAACTAAAAAAAACAGAGAAGAATGCGATTCGTGGAGTAATGTACTCTACGAATTTTTATTTTAAAGAACCTCAAGATAGCTCATATTGTCGTCTTGGGGTTCTTTTCATTCTATCATTTAATGCAATCTGCCTATAAAATTTTATCATATTGCATTTATAAATGCAACTTGCACCCGATGTTGGTTGTTGAGATTTTGGTACATTTTATAATGTATAGCAGAATCATACACAGCATGGAGGTGATTGAAACGCAACCGGAAATTGATTACGTTAAGATTGGTCAGCGCATTAGAGCTGCCCGACTGGAAAAGGGTTATAGTCAGGCTGATTTGGGTGCGTTGGTTGGTTGCTCGAACAATCATATGAGCCATGTTGAAGTTGGACAGACGAAAGTTTCTTTGGCAATGCTTCTAAAACTGGCATTCGTCTTGAAAAGAACTTTGACTATTTTTACTGGATACCCATATGCAAAATGCGACAGCATCATTGATAATGAGATTGCTGCAAAACTGAAAAAGTGTAATGTAACAACATTGATAACCGTAGGAAAGTTGATTGATGTCTTGATTGACCAGCAAGAGATGATAAAAAGCGGAGCTTGATTGATATAATGAAAAGAAGCCCATTGACGGTACAGAGTGAACTGCTATGGGTTCTTTTTGCAACAATATACTGATTCTTTAAGAAGCAAAAAGTCCACCAGTCATGATGCACTGCGCATCGTACTGGTGGACTTTTTCTGTAAAGATATAAAAATAGATATTCATATATCGCCACAACTAATGTCGTTATCGTAGGCATGAAGATCTTCTTTCAGAAATCTGCTTTACGAATATACATCGAATTTACCAGCTCCCCCTTTTTCGTGGAGCAGGCTGAATTTGTAGTCTAATAATGCTGCCGGTACATAGAGCATTTTAGCCGTTTCAAAAAATGTGTGTTCCGAAAGGCATTCCAGAACTTCTCCATCTTCTAACAGAAGCTCCGCCGCAAAGAAGTTTGCTTCATTTTCTTCGATTGATCTATCATCAAAAACTTCCATTTCTTGAAAGCCGTGCATCATGGCGATTTTTCGTATGCAGGACAGCGTGTCCTAATTCATGTGCGACTAAAATACGTTCCAGGATACCGTTCACATTGTGATCTATAACGATATTCTTTCTGTCTGGACTGGTAATAGAAGAAGCCCTTCAATTTCTTCTGTAAATCGTAATAATGGATTTTGATACCTAACAGCTGACACAACTCGTAAGGGTCTCTGGTGTGATATTTTCGCACAAGCTTATCGACAGTTTCAATGATATGCTCTGCCGTTTTCATTTGCTTCACCTCCGAATCGCACACAGAAAACATATTCTGTGCTTGAGGATTTTACTCTTTATCTTTATGCTTTCTGTATTTCTTCGGAGTGTACTTTTCCCGTGCTGTTTCTTAGAGTCCACATAAACTGACATAATCGCCTGGAAGAATACATCTTTTGCGTCCTCGTCCAATTCTCCACCGGCAAACAGAGAATTTACACGACCCAACACTTCCTGAGCTTCTTTTGCTCCTTTTGAACCGAAGTTTTCCTTTGCCTCTAAAATAAACATATCCTGATCTATATGGCTCTGGCTATCCGTTTCAGATTCGTCCAAAAGATAGGACACAGAGATATGCAGCGCTTCAGCAAGTTTTCTGATGTTGCTTTTTCTGGGGAGTGTTCCGAGCTGCTCATAGGTGTAAAGGGATCTTTCGGAAATGCCGGTCATCTGGGCAAGCTCCGTTTGAGATAGGTTCATAGCCAAACGAGCTTCTTTAATTTTTTCTCCAAATGTCATGGTAGTATCCTTCCTTTCAAAAAATATTTATTCGTAACTTCCGATTATTTGTTGACAAACTTCTGGAAAATGCTATAATGAGAATCAAGACAGAAGTTTTAGTTCCACTTAATTATATATCGGAACTTTTGTAAAGTCAAGAACTTCCGATTTCGCTTCTGTTATTTTAATCAAACATCGGAAGTTATAGTCATTCTTGTCCTATGGTATTTGTTTCCCTTTAGCCAAGTGACAGGAGTTAGAAAGGAATTCTTATTTTATGGATTAGGCTGAAAGGAGATTCTGAATGAGCAGATATAATACACAGGTATTAAGCAATATTCGAATGCTTTGCCGGATGCAGAACATTGACGAGAAGGTTCTGTATGAAAGAGCAAAGCTGATTTTATCCATATATCGAGAGGTGTGCTGGTCTACCATTGATCGTGCGAATGATGTATGTGATACCCTTATTTGTACTTACGGTGACAGCTTAGATGGTGCATTGATTTATCTGGAGAACTTTGCTCCGGATGAAGCGAGAGAACGATTTGAAGAACGTATTCGCAGCTTATTCGAGACAAAGTGGATCATTGAACTGGTAGATATGGCTATGTTGAAAATCAGAGAATATCCGGATAAAGGCGCTCTGTACTGCGAGATTATCTCAAAGGCATATCTCAACCGCTTCAAGTACAGGGAATCAGAAATGCTGGAGGTGCTGAATATGGAACGCAGCACCTACTATGACCGAAAGAAAGAAGCGATACTGTTATTTGGTCTGTCACTTTGGGGAACAGCCATTCCTAAATTGAAAGATTTCCTGGAAAGTGCCCGGGAGGAAGAAGCATTGTGTTATTGTGAATGCTAAGACAGGATTTTAGTCCGACTAAAATCCGATGAAAATACGACGGTTTCCCTACTGAAAGTCCGACTTGTCCAGTGTTAAAATGGCTATGCTGGGAGATAGCAGCATAAAATTGAATAGAGAGAGTTACGCCTCGTGCCTGTAATGGGTACGGGGCTTTTTTTATACCTGCCTATTTTCCCCCATAATTAACACAAAGGCATGAATGCGAGAGCTTGGAGTAATTTACTCCGGCTCTTTTTTTATGCCCGCAAGGAGGACAGGCAGATGGCAAAGGGCATTGAGAATCGGGCACGATCTCCTCCCTCTGTTTTTGATTTTGCAACTTCAAAAATTCAAAAACACGGAGGAACGAAAATGTATTACGACTTGGTTGAAAGTGGAAAAAGAATAAAAGCATTGAGAAAGAAACATGGGCTTACACAGGAACAGCTTGCGGAGCAGTTGGGCGTTGCTGCAAACTCCATTGCACGAATTGAAACCGGCAACAGAGGTATCTCTATTGATTTGGCAATCGAACTGGTTGTGCGCTTTGAGACAACCCTTGATTACATATTTTTGGGTCGTGAATAACCTCAAAACTATACCTACGAGGCAATAAAAACTTGCATGAGGAACAGGTACAATTTAGATACAGCCAAAGAAAATCGGCTGCTTGATCCTTGAAAACTGAATACACAGTCATCGAATACGTTCCTGTTGCCGGTGCGAGAGCATCAGCCACATCAGCGGTACGCCGTGACGTATCGGACAGAGAAACAGAACGACTTTCTTCTATAAATTAAGCAGTTGTCTCTCTCCCGATGCCAGCGATCAATACTGGCTTGTAAATATTGGGTTGCTCCCAATACGGCCATGAAAGCAACAGGATTAAAGATACTTCTCTACGGAGCTGGCGGAGAACCCGGCAGAGGTTAGATTCCTATGGAACTGATTCGCAATCAGTCGTTCGGTGATTCCCTGAGGGCGTAAGCCCTCTTTCCCAGGGGTGCGTGGCAAATATGGGACACATAGACTTTTGGACTGACTGCCTGATTCCTTTCGGGCAGTCAGTTATTACATAGCCAACGAAAGGAGGTCATGGCACATGATGAAAGAAAATTGGGTATATTGTCGTGGTGATATTTATTGCGCCAATCTGGACCCGGTAGTTGGGTCAGAACAAGGCGGCATCCGTCCGGTTATCGTCATTCAGAACGATACCGGTAATAAACACGCTCCCACATTGATTGTGGCAACGGTCACCACCAGAATCCATAAGAAAGCGAATATGCCGACGCACTTTGTTATTTACGACAATCCTGCATTCAAAGAAGCGTCCGTTGTTCAGTTGGAACAGATTCGTACCATTGATAAAAGCAGGATTGATAATTACTTAGGTAAGGTAACGCCCCGTGAAATGGTAGCGATTGAGAAAGCCTTATCCGTCAGTCTGGCAATGGAGCAGCTGAAAAAGCGTTCCCCAAAACATAAAGCAAAGAGAGCGAAGGAGTGAACATAAATGTTTGAAGAAAGAATCGCTGCCATGAATCAGCGCACCGAAGAAGCGATGGCTGCTAACGCAGTTCAGTTTGATAAGAGAACCTATACGGTTGATGAGATTCAGGATATTCTGGGCATCAGCAGAACCAGCGCATACAACCTTGTGAAAAAGAAAGTTTTCCATAGCGTCCGCATCGGTGGCAGTATCAGAATCTCCAAAAAGAGTTTTGATGAGTGGTTGGATCATCAAATGTAAGATTTGTCAAGGGTGTCGTGCAACCCAGCGACAAACTTCAAAACATATTGAGAGTTCGATAAAATGTAGCCATGACAAGAAACACATGGCTACATTTTTTACATAGGAGGTTGTACGATGGCGGAAATGAGAAAACGCACGAGTATGTCTGTTCCGGAAATGGGCAGGATGCTCGGTCTTGGTAAAACGGAGTCATACTGGCTCATTAAGAAGAATTACTTCAAAACCATTCTTGTCGGCAACACCATGAGGGTGATGATCGACAGCTTTGAAGAATGGTATGCCAATCAGTTCAAATACCAGAAGGTCGATGGAACCCCTCCCGGCGAGGAACTGAAGAAAACTACATATTCAATGGAGGAGCTTGGACAGCGCCTTGGGCTGAAAGAAGCGACTGCTTACGAACTGGTTGCCAAAGGGCATTTTGATGTGGTCGATGTCCTGGGCAAGCGCAGAGTGACCAAGGAGAGCTTTGAAAGATGGTATGCTTCTCAAACCGATTACCGCACGGTAGAGGATCAGGAACTGGATGCAGATATTATGGCATCCACCTACGGTCTGCCGGAAATGGCAAGAATGCTTGGGGTACATCGTCAGACCATTTACTATATCGTTGCCAATGAAGATTTTGAGCTTATCAAGGTTGGCAGGTATAAGCGAGCTACCAAAGAGAGCTTTGAAAAATGGTATCACAATCAGACCCGCTACCAGTTAGCGGAAGATAGACAGGAAAGGAGCTGATTACATGGCATCTATCGTTAAGAGAAAAAAGAAGTATTCTGTGGTTTATACATACACCGATGAGAACGGCAACAAGCGTCAGAAGTGGGAAACCTTTGAAACGAATGCCGAAGCAAAGAAAAGGAAGTTGCAGGTTGAATATGAGCAGGAGTCCGGAACCTTTATTCCCCCTTCTGCTAAAACCGTCAATGATCTTTTGGATGAGTATATGTCAATCTATGGTGTGAACACCTGGGCGATGTCTACCTATGAAAGCAGAAAGAGCCTGATTGCAAACTATATTCGTCCCCTCATCGGTGATATGAAGCTGGAGGATGTCACGCCGAGAATCATGGACAAGTATTACCGAGATTTGCTTTCTGTCAAAGCGGTTTCTTCTAAGTATGTAAAAGCCCGTACAGAATATCTGACTCCGCATACTGTCCGAGAGGTTCACAAGACATTGCGTCAATCAGGCGGTCAAGTGGGAATTGATGACCAGAAACCCTGTGGAGCACGCTACGCTGCCGAAAGAAGAACACAAGACCAGGGACATCTGGACAGCAGAAGTGCTCCAGAAGGCTCTGGAAGCCTGTGACGATGATATTCTTCGTCTGGCTATTAACCTTGCCTTCTCCTGTTCCCTGCGAATGGGCGAGCTTCTGGGGCTTACCTGGGACTGTATTGACATTTCCCCCCCTACCAGTATTGAACTTGGTCAGGCAAGCATCTTCGTTGAAAAGGAGTTGCAGAGAGTAAATCGTGAAGCGATGGCAGATCTGGACGGTAAGGACATCATGTTCAAGTTCCCGCCGACCTTCGCCAGTACGCATACCGCATTGGTTCTCAAAACTCCTAAGACCAAAACAAGTGTCCGCAAGGTGTTCTTACCGAAAACCGTAGCGGAAATGTTGGTACAGCGAAAGGCTGACATCGAAGAACTGAAAGACCTTTTCGGTGACGAGTTCGTAGACTTCAATCTGGTTTTCTGTTCTTCCAATGGCAAGCCGATTGAGGGGCAGGTTATCAACCGTGCTTTCAATAAGCTGATTGAGGAGAAGGGACTGCCGAAAGTGGTTTTCCATAGTCTCCGACATTCCAGTATCACTTACAAGCTGAAGCTGAACGGTGGCGATATGAAATCCGTTCAAGGCGATTCCGGTCATGCACAGGTCAAGATGGTAGCGGATGTTTACTCCCATATCATCGACGATGACCGCAGACTGAACGCTGAAAGAATGGAAGCTGCGTTCTACTCAGGCAGACAGGCAACGCCTGAGCCGGTTCAACCAGCCGCAACGGAAAGCTCCGCTGATGATAAAGAACTTCTTCTGAAGCTTCTGCAAAATCCGGAAATGGCAGCACTCCTGAAGTCGCTGGCAAAAACATTATAGTAACTGCAAGGGCAGATCCTTTTACATAGCTACAATAGCTGTAAAAGGGTCTGCCCTTATTTTTTTGTTATGGAGGTCAACGAGTATGGATAGAATCTTTATGGACGAGTATTACGAGCATCTGAGAGCTGACAATATCGAGGCATTTTCCAAGGAAAGGAACGACGAATATGTTGGCAGAGCTGAGGAATACAAAGCAGCAAAGTCGGCATTGCTTGAAGGATTGGGACTTGAGCATTTGTTTGACCATAGCCATGAACTGACTCCGAAAGAGAAAGAAATATGGATGCTGTTCGATAGGGTTGATATAGCAGAGCTTCTGGCAAGGGATGCTTTTGCCAAGGGTGCTTATATGCTCGGCGCTGAGGATAGAGAGATTATGCTGAAATAAAAAAAGACCTGCTTCGGCGGGTCTAAATTACATAGAATCATTGAGTCTGAAAAACCTTTGAAATTCTTAATAATTCTGGTTGAAAAATTCATTTTGAAATGATATATAAAACAGACTGAAATCTGTGTATAAGGACACCCGCCCCCTCACACGAGAATGAATAGATTTCCTATCATTTCGTATAACGAGAAGTTACATAGAGGAATTTGCTTGCACTTGCAACGTCCACCGAAAATCGAAAGCCTTGCTAATTTCGAGCCAATCGGACGGTGTAAAATCCCTCTGAATTAGCTATCACAGCGTAGTATCAGATGGATTTGAAATGCTGAAAACCTTGTATTTCCAAGGATTTTAAGCATTAGATGCCACTTCCCGATGTCGTATCGGGTCTACTCCTAAGCGTGGGGTCGGAGGTTCAAATCCTCTCT
>SCPP01000378.1_pt1 | contig 21862 bp, 16 predicted proteins | sample 6106811 | NCBI WGS metagenome assembly SCPP01 (sample SAMN10720449, study PRJNA508395) | human gut metagenome | isolation source: Participant 2 stool, 15 month | host: Homo sapiens | collected 2018
CCTTTAACTTCCATACCTAAATAAATTTATATGTTTTCTAAAACCTATACATTAATAATATATTATATATCGGTACCCTCACCCGGTACAGAAAGGACAACATACCGGCAACCTTTCGATTCGGCATACGGGGCAAAAGCCATGACCTCCGCCGGACGTTCCCAGAAATGCATCGGCACAAAGATACCGGTCTTTATCCGGTCGATGAATTGTTGGGCACCTCGCATAAAATCGGTCCCTAAGCGGGGATCTACCGGAAACATGACAACATCCATCGCCTGCGTATATTTCGCTATTATATCCAGTTCTTTCAGGTAATTCCCTTCCGCCTCCGCAACTTCCTGGAGTAGACTCATCTTTCCAATGCCAATTATTCAAGTCTCCGGCATGAAAAATCAGTTTACCTTGCGCCTCGATCAAAAAAGAGATACCGACATCGGTCGATCCGAACGCCCTAATCGTTAAATGCTCATCTTGGTACACATCTCCCTTCTTCATATAAAAAGCGTCCTCGGCTTTTGCCCGGCGGCGTTTCAAGATATCCTTGGAGAAAATATATTTGATATCGTCTTTCTCCTCTTTCCATTTCAACACGTCCGGATTAAAATGATCCGGATGGAAATGTGATGCCAAGACGTACAACGTCCCCGGACGTTTTAATAGCTCCCCACGCACAAACCCCTTCGCCGGGCCCGGATTCGTATCTTTGAAATAATCGATCAAGATGGAGAAGCCTTCCGCCTCTACAACAAACCCGCTATGATAAATATACACCAGTCTCATCCTATTCTCTTTATTTGTTTATTAAAAAACACCGAAACCCTCCGGGTTGTTGACTTCATGCCGCAAATATACAAAACGGTCAGACATATCACATGCCTGACCGATACAGATTATTAACCTACGATTTATTTCCAATTCTCATTCTGGACTAAAACGCCTTCCATGGTCACGATTTGATCATTCGGGATCGGAAGAGTTACCCATTTAGCGTTATAAACGCAGTTGGCAAACTTTCCGAGATGCCTCTTCTCGTAAGTGATATAATTACTTATCTCATCGTACGCTATTCCCCAACGAGCTAAGTCGTACCAGCGATGACCTTCCATCGCCAACTCTAATTTACGCTCGAAACGTAAAGCGGCTAAAGCACCATCCTTGCTGTTGAATTGCGAATCCGGATACAAACCTACACGATAATTAGCCGCAGCGTTCGAATCCAACTTCCCATTCACTTTATCATCCAAGACATAAGATGTAGAAGTGGGCAACATCGTGGCAGCATCAACGCCCTTCACATACGAGTTTGCCGCACGGGCACGTACCTCATTTATATACTTCCCGGCCTCCTTATAATTTCCGTCGTGAATCAAGACTTCGGCATACCAAAGTAAAACATCCGCATAACGGATCAAATGGTAATTCTTGGCTGTAGAACTCGTCTCCGTAGATACGCTCGTACCGCCTTTATCCGCTTTTTTCGGTTGCCGCTTCTTATTCATATAAGGACCACCATTCGCGATATCACGTACCCACCCATCCAAGATAGAAGGAACCGTCCAGTCCCAATAAGGGACATCAAAACGACCGGTACTGATATCCAGACGAGGATCGGTAAAAACCTCTAAATCCGTATGTGGAATATTATCTGTCAAGGTAGTCAACGCCGGTTTATCTTGATATGATTTATCCAGATACGGCAAACCACTCTCGTCTACGATATGTGAGTTTACCAACTCATAGGAAGGTTGATAGAAACCCCATCCGGATGTACCCATACCTCCCGGAGGAGCCGTATGCCATGAACCTTCGATAGAGTTCGTGATTACCTGAGAACCAGAGATAGTCCGCTGTATATCGAACACGGACTCACCGCTCCAATCGGCACTACCTGCCGTAAACAAATCCTCATAAGTATCCGCTAGTTTGAATTTCGTGCCATTATTATCCTGCCCATTCGCGATAATAGCCTCCAATAAAGCCTTGGCATCCGCCCAATGATCGGAAGTACCATTCGTACCGTTATAGGGTGAAGACTGATACAGCCTCAATTTTGCCAAGAAAGCGGCGGCGGCCCATTTATTGACACGCCCTTTATCGCTCGCCCAAATATCCGGCAGGTTATCATAAGCGAACTGTAAATCCTCGGCCACCTTATCCCATATGTAAATATAATTGCCAGACTCATCCACATTGGAAACTTTTGGGTTTACATCGCTAGCGAACTCCTCGCTTCCCACGTAAGGAATAGCGGCACCAAATAATTTCATTCCCTCAAAATGCCAGAATCCGCGGAAGAATCGGGCTTGGGCGATCGCTTCGGTATAAAAATCCTTTGATACGCCTTTTACGGAGGAAAGCTCGTCCTTGATCTTATCGATCATATTAATCACGTTGTTCGCACGATAGACACCTTCATAAACCACTTTCCATTTGGTATTCAAATATCCGTTGTCCGTAGTGATCGCATACGTTTCCAAGTTCGTAAAGTCAGACTGGTCCGTAAACGTAGACCCTTTATTCGCGCTTCCACCCAGTACATCGCCATAGGCATAATTTGTCAAAGGAGCCGCAAAATACTCCTGTGTAAGCATCGATGAATACATTCCTGTAATCGCATAATTTACGCCTTCCTGATTCAGTAACTCTTCTTCACTGACCGCACCCACCGGCTTCACATCCAAGAAGTCAGAGCAAGAGGTCATCGCTCCTAATGAAGACGCCACTAACATTGAATATATAAATAGTCTTTTCATACTGTTTTTTTTAATCGTTATCAATATCCTTATCGAAAATCCTTTTAGAAAGAAATATTCACGCCTAAAATGAACTGGCGTGGCATACCATAAGAACCGTAGTCGATACCTTTCATCATATCGTTACTGCTATCTTCATTATTGCTACGAACCTCCGGATCCAAACCTGAATAGCCTGTTAATGTAAACACATTGGAAACCTGACCGTAAACACGAATCTTCTCAAATTTGATCTTATTCAAGATACTCTTTGGCAACGTATAACCGAGCGTCAATGTCTGCATACGCAAGTATGAACCGTCTTCTATATAAGTAGAATTGGATTCATTAGCCGCCTCCGTACCTTCATTAGATGTACCAGCCCATAATGGATAGATACCATCCGGGTTTGTAACGGGATCCCAAGAGTTTTCCAAGCGATCTTTAGAGAAGTTACTTTGTAATGCCCCGAAATGCGTATAATACTGATAATGTTTATACAAGTCGTTACCTACAGAGAAATAAAGGAATGTACTCAAATCAAAACCTTTCCAACCAACACTAAGGTTCACACCTCCCGTGAAGTCCGGATGCGGATTACCGATAATCGTACGGTCTTCCGCCCCAATCTTTCCATCTCCGTTCACGTCACGAATCTTATAACGACCTACCCATGATTGAGGATTCAAGCTGGCCTCGTCCGCCACGGCATACGGTAAAATCGTTTTTCCATCCGCGGTCTTATAGTTCAGCACATCTTGTTCACTCGTATAGATTCCGTCCACTTGATAACCGTAGAACATCGCTACCGGTTGACCAACCGTGGTGATGTTTACCTTACTCAAACGCGTATTCGTAAATAGATCCGAGGAACCTAATTGGGTAACCTTATTCTTATAGGTTGAGATATTGGCGTTTACCGAGTAACTAAAATCACCGACTTTATCTCTCCAGCCCACACTGAAATCAAGACCTTTATTCTGCATATCGCCAATATTGATCTTTGGCTTAGTAGCGTTACCGGCCAAAGCGGACCAGTTAGCGTTCACCAACAAATCTGAAGTCTTCTTAATATAATAATCGATACTTCCGGTCAAACGATTATTCAACGCCGTTACGTCTAAACCGACGTTAAACATCTTGGTTGTTTCCCACTTAGCATTCACATCACCCAGATTTGAGATCGCATAGCCCGGAGACGCCCCTGAATCCGCACCTGTGATTCCATATAAATAATCATTTCCGGTCGCATATTGAAACGCATAATTATAGGCTCCGATATTAGAGTTACCGGTCGTTCCATAACCCGCACGCACCTTTAAATCATCCAACCACGTACGTGTCTTTTCCATAAAGACCTCATCCGACATACGCCAGCCTAAAGAAAGAGAAGGGAATGTACCCCAGCGGTTATCCTCGCCAAACCGGGAAGAAGCATCCCGGCGAACCGTTACAGTTGCCAAGTATTTACCTTTATAGGAATAATCGCCACGGAAAAACAAGCCGAACATCGTACTTTTATCAAACATTTTCCTTCATTCTTCATATTGTCGGAAGAACCATTGTTTAATATCCATGTATTGGGATTATTCTCGAAGATATAATCATAGCGAATGGCTTTCATACTTCGTCCCACACCAAATTTCATAGCTTCCGTACCGATCATAAATGTCACGTCATGATCTTCATTGAATTTCGTCTTATAAGTCGCCGTATTGGTCCACTGATAATCCAACCTCCAATTCGCGTTTTCCTCCAGATAATTTTGAGATTGCCCCTCTTTATTGGTAGCGATCGTCTTCTCACTCAACGCTTGGCTCCACATACCCATCAAACGAACACTGAACTGCGTACGAAGACTCAGGCCTTTGATCGGTTTCAACTCGGCGAAAGCCGCACTTTGCAATCGCATGAAACGAGTCCAATCATCCTGTTGATTCATGGCTGTCTGATAAGCCGTATTCGCACGTCCACCTTCCGAGGCCTGTGATCCCGCATAATCGCCACCTACATTATAAACAGGTACCCATGGCTGGATCGTATATGTTTGGGCGAATACGCTCGCATCGCCTTGACGACCCCGCTCACCGCCCATCTCCATTACGGCGATATTGGAATTCTGGCCTATCGTGAAATATTTATTCGCATTATAAGTAGAGTTGGCACGCAGTGAATAACGTTTAAAGAAAGAAGAGATAATCGTTCCTTCCCGATTAGTATAGCCTAAAGAGGCTGAGTAAGTTCCTTTCTCTCCGCCTCCTAATAAAGAGATCTGATGATCCTGTACTTTACCCGTACGAGTCACCATATCATACCAATTCGTTCCTTTCTGGGCCTCCGCTTCCGAATATCCATCTTCCAACATCTGATAATAAGCGGAACGTGACCACGAATTACTACCATCCGGTTTATAGGAAGCCACCCACGCATCGATACTACCAAACTGCGAGATTACTTGATCTTTTGATAAACCGGCCGGTTTAATCGCATAAGGCATCGTCAATTCATCTTTATCGTTCAACGATCCGAATTGAGGATGAGCGGTAGGTGTTTGTCCACGATAATCCCGCACGTTTCTCATACCTTGTGCTTGCCATTCCATCGCCTCCCATCCATTCAACAAATCATAACCACTATTCGCCATCTTCGCCACACCAAAGTAACCATCATAAGATACTCGTACCCGGCCGCTTTTAGTTCCTTGCTTTGTCGTGATAATGATTACACCATTCGCTCCTTGCGCACCGTAAATCGCAGTAGCGGAAGCATCTTTCAAGACTTGCAAAGACTCGATATCATTCGGATTGACCGCGTCGATATCCACATTCGAGACACCGTCCACAACAATCAATGGGTCTGAACCATTCAACGAGCCGACACCACGGATACGGATAGTCGTCTCACCACTAGGTCCACCCGAGTTCGAGATATACACACCGGAAGCCTTTCCCTGCAAGGCTTCTGAGAATGTCGCTACCGGAGTCTCCTTCAACTCTTCCGTAGATACGACAGCGACAGACCCCGTAATATCTTTCTTCGCTTGGGTACCATAACCGACAACAACGACCTCATCCAAGGCTTGTGTGTCTTCCGCTAATTTTACTTTGATATTGTTCTGGCTATTCTTCAGAGAGATCTCTTGAGTTACATAGCCAATGTAAGATACCACCAATATGGCATTATCCGGCACACCATCAAGTATGACACGTCCGTCCATATCGGAAATATTTCCGATAGTTGTCCCTTTAACAAGGACATTCGCTCCAACAATTGGTCCTGCTTTGTCTGAAATAACGCAAGTGACTCTACGTCCATCTTGTTGCAGGGCATTGCCCCTTACGTCTGGTGTTAAATCGCCTACTTCAGTGGCCATGACTGGACTTGCGCCACATAAGAATAAAGAGGCTCCTAGAAACACCTGTTTCCATAATACTACATTATTCATACAACATTAGATTTTAAGGTATAAATCAATAAAAAACACAATCTAACAGCAAAATGATCTTTCCATATACAACAACATTCTAGATTTCAGTAAATTTCTGAATACTTATGGTCTAAATGTTTTTTCATAAACGACTAGTCTAAACGATCGTTTAAATCTTGCGTTTTTGAAAAGAGGAAATGATGATTTGAAAAAGAAAAGCTTTTTAGATCGATGAAGGGTTATCTCTCCCATTAGCAATGGGATAAAATAAAAAAAATCAACAAAAAGTTGCACGTGTCGAAAAAAAAACAGACCTTTACAAACGACTAATAGAATCGATCGTTTAGACTAGTCGTTTTTTTAGTATTATGAAAGAAAGCAAGAAGCGGCTTTTATCATTAAAGACATGAGAATGAAGAAGCTACACAAATGAAGTTGAGAAGAAGAGAATGATGTTTGCCTATTTTGAGATGTAAACAGATGTAACATACCCTAGAGGTATGGCAGAGTAGTGAATTCATTTTGTTAAAAGTCTGTGTTTTTTATTTTATTATACCTTAAATTCTAAATTTGTATGAGAAATGTTGTATCATGGAAGCCATTAGTCTTAGGAGCTTCTTTTCTTCTGTACGGAGCCGGAACAGCTTTTGCTACAGAAACAGATTATTTGTATCCAACATCCAGTACAGGACTTATGAGCGTACAGCAAGATGGACGACAAGTTAACTGTACCATCGTAGACAAATCTGGCCCTATCCTCGGAGCTAATGTAGTCGTAAAAGGGACTACTATCGGAAACATCTCGGACATGGACGGTCGTGCTATAATCGACAATGTGCCCGCAAACGCAGTCTTAGTAGTATCTTACATCGGATACGTAACTCAAGAAGTGCATCTTAAAGATAACCAGACCTCTATCAAAATTACATTAGTAGAAGACTCCCAAGCCTTGGACGAGGTTGTCGTAACGGGTTATAGTACCCAAGCGAAGAAAGACATTACCGGATCCGTGGCCGTAGTCTCTACAGATGACTTAAAAGAGACTCCAGTATCCAACTTCGCCGAGGCCTTGCAAGGCAAGGCAGCCGGTGTATTCGTACAGGCTGGTGGCGGTCCGTTGGGTGAGACTACGATCCGTATCCGTGGTGTAGGCTCCGTGAATGGTTCCGACCCGTTAGTGATCGTGGATGGTGTATCCGGTGTAGATATCGATGCTGTGAACCCGAACGATATCGAGTCCATGCAGATCTTGAAGGATGCCGCCGCCGCCGCCATCTATGGAGCGAAAGGAGCGAATGGCGTTATCATCATCACCACCAAACAAGGAAAGAAAGATGACCGTGTAAAGGTTTCTTACAACGGTTATTTTGGTGTGGCCAAGATGGCTAATAACGGTTATGATCTATTGGACGCATGGGAAGCGATGGAATTCCAAGAAGAAGGTCAGCGTAACTTGTTGAAATATCGCGGTTTGACCACGACTCACGCACAGTTCGGCTCAATCGGAGCAGATGGTTCAGGCCATTTAACAATGCCTTACGCACTGAAACCTGCTGGTTATAGTAAGGATCAAGTCATTCAAGAGTTTGGTTCAATCGACGCATGGATAAAATCCTATAAGGATGACGGAACAAACACATGGTCTCGTTCCGCTTACTACCAAATGCTGGAAGATGGTTATTCAGAAGAAGAAGCTCGTAAAGGTACAAACTGGTACGACGAGGTAGTACAAACCGGTAAGGTGCAGAACCACGAGATCTCAGTAACAGGTGGTGGCGAGAAGGCTACCTACTCGGTAGGTTTAGGCTACATGAACCGTGAGGGTACGATCAAGGAGTCTTGGTTCCGCCGTTATTCTTTGCGTGCAAATACCAACTTCTTCGTAAACAAGTGGTTCAACATCGGACAAAATACGAATCTCGCCGTAATAGAGAACTCCGGTGAGCGGGGGCGCCAAGGTGACGACAACACATTCGGTAAGACTTTCTCCATCCAGCCGTGGGTACCTATTTATACGGTAGGTGGAGACTATGCGGGATCCGTGAACAATGAGGGTGGACGTGCGGAAAGTGCCGTGATGTCTGTTAACCACGGTAAGGATAACCGCCGTCGTTTCTTGCGTGCGCAATCCGCTATCTATGCGGAGATCAAACCATTGGAAAGCATTGGCGAGGACTTGACGATCCGTACGCAGTTCAGTGCCCGCTTAAGTGGTGCTTGGGACTTTTGGATGAACAAGCGTACTATCATGACCAACAAGGAGGGACGTAACAACAATGAGTTCTACGAGAACGCCAGTTATTGGTTAGGCTACCAATGGACGAATACGGCCACTTATAAAAAGACAATCAACGAAGACCACTCAATCGGCGTAGTATTAGGAACAGAAGCTATCCGCGAGGGCTTAGGCCGCGTGATACAGGCCGGCCGTATTGATTACCAGTTCGAGGATGACCCGAACACATGGCAAATCGACAACGGTTCTGCCGCCAACTTACGTAACAGTGGTTACATGCACTCACCCAGCACCATGTTTGGTATCTTCGGACGTGCTGATTACGCTTACCAAGGCAAATACTTGGCTACCGTGACCGTTCGTCGAGACGCATCCTCTCGATTCTCCGAGAAAAACCGTTGGGGTACATTCCCTTCCGTATCTTTGGGATGGCGTATGTCAGACGAGAATTTCATGGAAAAGACTCGTACATGGTTAGACGACTTCAAGTTGCGCGCCGGTTACGGTACGACGGGTAACTCTAATATCGGAGCATACAACTGGGCATTCCGCTACGGTACAGGTAACACGTGGCTCTATAGCATCACCGGTAGTGATACGGACGTAATGACAGGATACGGTGTTACGGCCTTAGGTGATATCGATGCGAAGTGGGAAACCTCTAAGATGTTGAACGTAGGTTTCGATGCGACAGTCTTCGACCAACGCTTAGGCATCAACTTCGACTGGTACCTGAAGAAGACCTCCGATATGTTGATCGATGCGAACTGGTCTGCTTTGGCTGGTAACGCAGACAAGCCTAAAGTAAATATCGGCGACATGGAAAATAAGGGTGTTGACTTGAATTTGACATGGCGCGACAAGGTTGGCGAGGTAGATTACTCGATTGGCGTGAACCTTTCTCACTATAAGAACAAATTGACAGAGATCGGTACGGAAGCCGGTATCTTCGAAGGTACTCGTATCTCCAACATGAATGTCATGATGAAGGGGTATGCGGTTGGTATGTTCCACGGTTATCAGGTGGATGGTATCTACAAGAGCGAGGATGAGGTTCGCAACTATAAGAATGATGCTGGAGGCGCTGTATTACCATACGGTACGGCAGACGCCGCTTCGTTAAATCCGTCTCAATACGTAGGTCAATTCAAGGTGAAAGATGTGAACAACGATGGTAAGATCGACGCAAGTGACCGTACATTCATCGGTAACCCGCATCCGGACTTGACTGGTGGTGTTAACTTAAGCGTAGGCTGGAAAGGTTTCGACTTGAGCACTTACTTGTACTTCTCCGTAGGTAATGACATCTTTGCCATGTATAAATACTATACACACTACGGTTCTTTGCAATCTGCTTATTCAAAAGATCGTCGCGACAACTCTTGGAGCCCGGAGAATCCAAACGGAATCTACCCGATGTGGGCAACCGCTACAGGAGAAAGTACGATTGCGGCCAACGAATCTAATTCCAGCTACATAGAGGATGGTTCCTTCTTGCGTATGCAAACATTAACGTTGGGTTATACCTTGCCGAAAGCATGGATGAACAAGATCAAATTCGACAAGATCCGTATCTATGGTCAGATCTCTAACGTATTCACATTGACCGGTTATTCCGGATTGGATCCTCAGGTTCGTACGGATGATGGTTCCGGTAATTCTAAAGACCGTAACATGGGTACAGACTATGGTTCATACGGTATGCCACGTCAATTTATCCTTGGAGTTAATGTTACGTTCTAAAACTAGGAATGAAAATCTGATTATATTAACAATTAAGTAGAACAATAATGAAAAAAATATTTATATATTCCGCAATGGCGGCAGTTCTAGCCTTAGGAAATACGTCTTGTTCGGATTTTCTAGAGGTCAAACCCGCTGGTTCAGTAAGTGAGCAAGATTTCGTGTCAGCGAAAGGGGTAGAGCAATTGGTGACAGGTATGTATGCAAAAATGCACGACAACTCCTATTTCGAGGCAACATTGAGTAACTATGTATATGGCGACGTGATGGGCGGTAGTGCCAATAAGGGCTCCACGTATCAAGACCAACCGGACTTCACAAGTTTGGAGACCTATACGTTTACCACAGACAACGGTTACCTAAACGTGAAATGGAAAAAATGCTATAACGGTGTTTTCGTGGCAAACAACGTGATCAAGTTGGCAGACATGGCCAAAGAAGAAATGTCAACGGTCAATGGAGAGGCGAAAGACAACTATACGGAAACGATCGCACAGGCACGCTTCTTCCGTGCTTTCTGGCATTTCGAGGTTGTAAAATTATTTGGAGCCGCTGTTCCTTACGTGGACGATCTGGCTATGCAAGAGAACGTAAACCCGCAGGTTTCTAATGTAGACGAGAGTGGTAACTACATTTATATTTGGGATAAGATCATCGATGACTTACAATTTGCGTACGACAATCTTCCAGATCGCTGGACTACCGACAAGGGGCGTATAAACAAATGGGCCGCAGGTGCCTTATTGGCAAAAGTAAAAATGTATCAATCTTCTCCATACGATGGAAAGAACGGCTCACAAAACCGTTGGACTGAGGTCAAGAGCCTTTTGGAGGAAGTCATGGCGAACGGTAAAGACAATAACGGCACAAAATACAAATTGGCTGACACATATGAGGAGCTTCACATCGCAGGTGAAGCCGATTGGACTGGCGAGTCTGTATTTGATATCCAAATGGCAATCACTGGTACTGTGGAAGAAACTTCCAGTATCAACGGACCATGGCACATCGGTTTTAACGGTGCGTTAGGTACAGGAGGTTGGGGATTCTATCAGCCCTCCAACGATTTGGTAAACTCACATATCGTTGACGCAAACGGTCTGCCGATGATGGATGGTCAGTATAAAAACAGCCCTGCGCTTACGACGCTAGACGCAAACAACATTCCTCATACGGATCTAACGGTTTACACCGACCCGCGTCTGGATGTTTCAACCGGACGTTTCAATACTCCGTTCTGGGATTGGACAGTTCCTTCATCTTTGGATGGTTGGGTACGCGATTATAGTAATGGTGGCTTGTACCTGAACAAGAAGAACATCCCGCGTAAGGCAGACAAGGGTAGCTTGTCTATCGTAACGGTAACGAACTCTTCAGCGAAGAACTTCCACCTGATCCGTTATGCAGACGTATTGCTATGGTACGCTGAGGCATTGATTGAAACAGGCAACCATAAGGAGGCCGGTAAATATATCAATCAAGTCCGTGCCCGTGCCGCCAACGGATATGTAAAGGCTGCCGATCCGAATAATGGTATGGCAGAGACTACATCCTCATATGTATTAGAGGACAAGGTAAACGGAAAGACTCTATCGAATGCCGCGGCTAACTACCGTATCGGCTTATATCCCGATTCTCAATTCGCTTCCAAAGCATCTGCGACGCAAGCGTTACGTTGGGAACGTAAGATTGAGATGGCTCTTGAAGGTCACCGCTGGTATGATTTGGCTCGCTGGGGTATCATCGCCGATGAGTTGAACAGCTACGCTTCTTATGAAAAGAAATTCTTATTGAAATATGCGAATAGCGTTTACAACGCAAAATGGTGCGTATTGCCTATTCCATTGAATGAGATTCAAAAGATGGACGGCCTCTTGGTTCAAAATGAAAATTGGAAATAAACAAGTGGGTTAACATTAATATCGGGTAACCAGGCATGTGATATGTGTGGTTACCCCCTCACAAAAGCGAAAAGCGAATGCTTATTCGCTTTTTTCATTTTAAATACATATCTTTGTTTGACTTTAAATCATAATGAAACGTATACTCTAGCCATGAGATATAAACAAATACTCTTCGGTTTGATACTGTTTGCCATATTAGGGGTTTTCTTGCAAATAACCAGCAAGTTTCATTTCTTTTATATCGAGCAGCTTCAACTATTCCAATTTTCCGGAGACTATCTTGCGGATAAAATCAGTTATCCGGGAGGTTTATCTTCGGTCATCGGGGAATTTTTGACACAATTTTTTATCACCCCTTATCTCGGTCCCTTTATCTTTGCCGCATTGCTCACTGGCATAGGGCTTACCATGAGGGCTGTCGTAAGACAAATCACCCCGGAAAAAGAGTTGTATCTGATTTACTTACTCCCCGTCTTATCCTTATTATTGGCTCAATACGATTTCAATTACTTACTACAAGGAACAGTGGCCTTTTTAATTTGCCTACTTTGTTTGAATGGGTGGATACGGATCAATAACTTTCGATTCCGATTATTTACGGCCCTACTTATCACACCTCTACTTTTCTGGATAGGAGGGCCTATAGCCGGATTATTCACGGTCTGCGCATTCATCAAGGAATTATTCGGCCAATTCAAACAAGGAGTTGTCTTCTTGGTGATCCCCATCGAGTTTACACTCATAGCGACCAGTTGCGTATGGGCGACAGTCATTACCGATTATCATTTCGCGTTCCTACCGGATGCCTATTATCATCCGATCTTACAAGCTCCGAATGTCATATATTTTTCCTGGGTCAGTTTGCCGCTTTCGCTGATCTTCGCATTTACATGGCCTAAAGGCACTTCGAAAAAGAGAGATTGGATAGAGATCTCCGTACAACTTATCATAATTCTCGCACTTTGCAGGTTCGGGATACCAAAATATAATGATCAAAAATCTTATCAACTAAAGGAACTAGATTATTATGCCCGAAACGGACAATGGGATCAAATCATCCGGAACTGCCAAGGTCCGATCAAGAATTACTTATACTTGACTTACCTAAACAACGCCCTTGCTGAGAAAGGCGAGTTAGGAAACCGGATGTTTGCGTTCGATCAACACGGGCCTCAAGGATTATTAGCCTCTTGGAATAAGACTTCTTCCGTATCGACCTTACTTAGCGACGCCTATTTTACGCTTGGAGAAATCGCCTTATCGCAAGAGATGGCATTTGAAGGATATGTCACCGTGATTGGGGCCGGTAATCCCCGGAACCTACAACGTCTAGTCCAAACCAACTTGATTTACGGTACATATCCAATCGCAGAGAAGTACATCGATATATTAGAGAAGACTTACGCTTATCACGACTGGGCAAAACGACATAGGGAATTTCTATATAATGATAAAGCCATAGAAGAAGATCCGGTACTGGGGATTAAACGAAAAGGACTTCCCCTTCGTAACAACCTTTCCGGTGTAAACGGGTTAGAACATGATTTATTGATCCGGGCAGAACAAAACCCGGAGAATCAGATTCCCATCCAATTTGTCGGAGCCATCTATCTTTTATCCAAGGATATGAAATCTTTCCAGACATTCATTGAGAAATATTACGGTACATCTACACTTCCTTCCCTTCCGACGAGTTTCCAAGAAGCGGTTATTTTACTAGCCGAGAAAGACTCGGATTATTGGAGACGGTTCAACGTGTCCGAAAATGTCATCCGGAAATTCACAGGTTACAGGAATCTTGTATTGCAGAACCGGAATAACCCACAGCTACCCCAATTGATAAAAAACTCTTTTGGAGACACCTATTGGTCTTATTACCTTCTTAAATGATTCATTGCCATGAAAAAGCACTATCTATATATTATATGTGTATGTTTTATCGTACTGGGGATATTTTCATGTTCAGACACGGTTCCGGTAAGCAAGGAAACCTCTGAGAAACCGATATTATACCCAGATTACGCAGATGTAACGATACCGAATAATATCGCTCCCCTGAATTTTAAAATACAGAATGCACATACGGAAGCGTTCGCTGTTTTCTGTTTTGAGGAAGTGAAGTTGCAGGTGAAAGAAAAATATTCCTGGCTACTTCCAACTAAAACGATAGATTTATGCTAAGGATAAGGAATGGCTGAGCTATCCGGAATTCTCGTTGTTTATCGCACAGGAACCTATGGATTCCTATCTAGCCTACCGTCTGATAGAGCCCGGATATGAACTTTGGAACCAGATGGGTATTTACCAACGGAGCCTGGAAACCTACGAACAAAGTCCCATTATGGAAAATAAACACAGTGGACAAAATTGCATGAATTGCCATTCATTTTGTATGCAAAACCCCAACAAGATGTTATTCCACATGAGAGATAAATACGCCGGGACTTATTTGATAGACGGAGATAAAATAGAAAAATTAAATACGAAAACGGAGCAAACAATTTCCCCCTTGGTTTATCCCTCTTGGCATCCCTCCGGGAAATACGTGGCATTCTCGGTAAACCAAACGAGCCAGAGCTTTCATTCCAATGACAAAAACAGGGTCGAGGTTTTCGATAGCCAATCGGATGTAGTGGTGTACGATACCGAGAAACATGAGATCATCAGTACTCCCGCTATTCGTACGAAAGAGGCTTTTGAGACATTCCCTACCTTTTCCCCCGACGGAAGAACGCTTTATTTCTGTACCGCCGAGGCACGTTCGATGCCCCACGAGTATTCGGAGGTAAAGTATAATCTTTGCTCCATAGCGTTTGATCCGGTAACAAGGAGTTTCGGATCAAAGATAGACACATTATATAATGTACGAGAGAATGGAAAAAGTGTCTCTTTTCCCCGTGTCTCTCCCGACGGGAAATTCTTGTTATTCACCTTATCGGGCTACGGGAACTTCTCTATCTGGCATAAAGACGCTGATTTATATCTTCTGGATATCGAGAGTGGTTTTTTCCATCCCTTACGAAACGCGAACAGCACAGACACGGAGAGTTATCATTCGTGGAGTAGCAACAACCGATGGATCGTTTTCAGCAGCCGACGAATCGACGGATTATATACCCGACCTTATTTCGCCTATATCGACGAGAGCGGAAATGCCTCCAAACCGTTCCTATTACCACAGGAAGATACGGATTTCTACCACCGGTTCATGAAATCATATAACATACCTGAATTTATCACAGGAAAAGTATCATCTAACATACGGAAAATCAGCAAACTTGCCAAAGAAAGCAAGGGGGTTGACGTTACTTATCATAAATAGATCGAATCTGGGAAACATACATAAAGTAAAAAGAACATGAATAACTTAAGCAAAAAGATCATACCTATTCTTCTGCTCTTATTGTGCACCTGCCTTCTGGGGTTACATTTACAAGCCACTCAAGAAGCAACCTTCTTCTACCGGGAACAACAGCAGATCTTCCTATTCGATAGTGAATATGTATTGAATATACTTAAGACAATTGGAGGATTGGCTACGATTTGCTCCCAATTTATTATACAGTTCTTCAAGGTGCCGCTGATCGGATCGCTGGTGACCGCCTTGATCGGTGGAATCTCCGGTTGGTTATTCTGGCTGACCTTACGAAAGATACATCCAGCATTGTATCTTCTGCCCTTGGCCTTTCTCCCCATCTTATTCCAATATCTTTACCTAATGAAAGATAGCTATCATTATGAAGGGCTGATAGCCATGTTATTTTGGTCATTGGCTCTTAGCCTGTACAGTTACGGGGCACGAAAATTTAATTGGACCTACCGCACCTTAATCGGTTGCTTGCTGGCGACCGGATTGTTTTACACGATGGGATCTGTAGCTATATTATTCGCCCTTAGCATCTTACTATTTGATATATTACAAAAAAGCGAACGCTGGTACGCAAGCTTCATCCCTTTGATCCTGCTGCTTATCGTAGGTTCTCTATGCGTTCTAGGGGGCAGTAAACCCGATTATGACTATGTATTTTGGATGAAAGATTACGTAGAGTATTTCATTGATCTGGAACCATTCTACGGTTTCTCTTGGCAAGTAGCGTTACTCGTTATGCTTCTATTCTCCCTATCACGTTATTTAGATCACATAAAAACCTATTTAAAAGCTTTAGTAGCCGTAGCATTACTTGCCTTATCCGGTATGTATTATACGCAAACGGCTCTTCAACAGAGGAATAAAGATTTCTATACGTTGATGCAAATGTTTCATTACATAGATACCGAGCAATGGGACGCCATAATCTCGTCCACCGATCTGAACTATAATAACTATTTACACCTGAATTGCTTAAACCTTGCCTTATCCCACAAGGGTGTCATGCAGACTGATTTATTCAAATACCCGCAAAGCGGAATACAATCTTTGGTCTCAAAGTACCAAGCGCATATAGAGGAAAGTTTCCTGTTCAGCCAGATATACTACCATGTAGGAATCACGTCCTTGGCATACAATTTCGCTTTTGGTACCTCGGTAGGAATTACATACGGCAGTCCCGTCATGACTAAATTATTAATAAAATCCCATTTGATATACGGACAGTATCCCGCGGCCGAGAAGTTTATATCCTTATTGGAAAAGACATGGGCCTATCACGAATGGGCCTCCTCGCAACGAAAGTTCTTATATAATGACCAAGCGGTGGAGAGCGACCCGGAATTAGGTACAAAAAAAAAGCCTATCCAGCGACAAAGACCTTTTCGCCAATATAATCGGATTGTTTGATAACCTAATGATTATATTGGAAGAGAATCCCCTGAATAAAGCCGCATTGGATTATACGATCGGTACGTTATTATTATCGAAAGACCTGCCCGCTATAAAAACGTTTGTTGAAAGATTCAGTGGGACGGAAGTACTCCCCGCATTACCCGAACCCTTGCAACAAGCCGTGATCTCTTATGCGGAGCATGATCCGGAATATTGCCGCAAGTATGGGGTAACCGATAAAATCCTGTCCGAGTTCTCGATATTCAAGCAACGTGTATTGGGACTAAGGCATGCCCGACAAAATGTAGCGACTGGAATAGCCGACTATCAACCTACTTTCTGGTACTATTTGATACTCTCTAAATAAAACACATATGGAAAGACAGACTTACACAAATACAAACCGATATCTTTTCCTTTTTCTCATCGCCTTGATGGTTTCATGCTCCAAAAGCGACGTACAGATCGCCAAGAGTCTAAACAAGGAAATCGCCATTTATCCGGATTACAAGGATGTGACCATCCCTGTGAACATCGCCCCGCTCAATTTCTCTATCGCCGATAGCAGTGAGCACTGCCTTATCATTAAAGGGGAAAAGACTCAACTCCAAGTCTATAGCGATGAGGGGCTCTTTGAGATCCCACAAAAGAGATGGAAAGCCTTATTGAAAGAGAATGCCGGAAACCAAATAGAATTGACCATCGCTAAACGCATACAGGGCGAATGGAACGCCTATACGCCTTTTCATATGGACATCGTAAATGATTCCATTGATAAATATATAGCCTATCGGTTATTAGCCTTGAGCAATGATATGTGGAACAGGATGGGTATCTATCAACGAAACTTGGAAAATTATGACCAAAGCGTGATTTATGAGAATAACCTAACCGACTATAACTGCGTAAACTGCCACACGTTTTCCTCCGGGAACCCGGATAAAATGATTTTCCATATGCGGGGCAAACACGCCGGTTCCGTACTGATTGATGGAAAGAAAATCACCAAGCTAAATACAAAGACTCCCGAGACCGTCTCAAACTTTGTCTACATGTATTGGCATCCGAATGGTAACTATCTGGCGGCCACCGTATGCGATACCTACCAAAACTTCTTCATCAATAATCCCAATACGCTGGAAGTATTGGATCATAACTCCGATATCGTGATCTACGACGTGAAGAAGAACGAGGTATTCTCTTGCGAAGCGTTAAATTCCAAAGACGCATGGCAAATATTCCCTGCGTTCTCTCCCGACGGGAAGAGCCTCTATTTCAGTTCGACCGCCGCCGTAGATTCTATTTCTAAGAATTTCAGACAAATGACCTACAGCCTATGCCGTGTCGACTTTGACCCGGAAACCCGCACCCTAGGCCAGCAAGTAGATACTTTATACAATGGCCGGGCCAACCACAAAAGCGTATCCTTCCCTAGAATCTCACCGGATGGTAAATATCTGGCTTTTACTACAGGAATATGGCGGTTTCGGGGTTTGGCATAAAGACGCCGAATTATATATGATCCGCCTATCCGACGGAAAGACGTACCCGCTGACCGAGGCGAACAGCGCCGAAGGAGAAAGCTACCATTCATGGAGCCGCAACAATCGTTGGCTGGTATTTAGCAGTCGCAGGTTGGATGGATTATACACACGCCCGTTCTTTACCTATATCGATGATAAAGGCACGGCCCATAAACCATTCCTCCTGCCACAAAGAAATCCCGTAAAATATTATAAAGACTTGTTGTGGACTTACAACCTCCCGGAGTTTATACAAGAAAAGGTCCAAGTAGACACTCATGCCGTGATGGAAACAATGAGAAATACAAAAGGAATCCATGTAAAATAAGAACAATAGCTAGGGTGGGTGAAAGGAGATAAGGATGTCTGTTTGGTTAAATCTACCCACCCTTAGCTATTGATCTGTTTGCTCACTCTTTTATCTTCACCGAGAATAGAAATAGAGCGTTTCAAATCAACGCCCATATTTCCATTTGTTGTATTCATAAAATAAGTACAAACTTTCGGCAATCAGATTTCACTCTTTAGTGAAACAAACATATGTAATCTGCGTTTATAGATTATCAAATGTCTCTTTAAAAACTCAACAATAATATTCACATTTTATTCACAACACACACCAAAACGTTCATTTATCCTAGGAAGCATCACAATTTAACATCTAACCGCTCCATCATCACTCCGGTCTTCTCCCTTGCCTCCGTCACATCCAAACCACGAGCCAGCAAGACGGCCATACGGCGATGTCCATGAACTTCCGGTTTTCCAAAGAAACGCATCTGCGTATCGGGTTGTTCCAAGACCTTATCCAGATTCCCCAAAGACAACCGGTCACTGTCCCCTTCCACTACGACGGCACGGGAAGCTCCCGCTCCATGAAACGCGATATTAGGGATCGGCAAGCCAAGCACCGCACGGGCGTGCAAAGCGAATTGAGACAAATCTTGCGTAATCATCGTCACCATTCCGGTATCGTGCGGACGGGGGGAAACCTCGCTGAATATGACATCGTCTCCTTTAATGAATAATTCCACGCCGAAAATACCACGTCCGCCTAAAGCCTCGGTGATCTTACCGGCGATCTCACGGGCTTTCGCTTTAGCGGCAAGGCTCATGGCTTGCGGTTGCCAAGACTCCCGGTAATCACCATCCACCTGAACATGTCCTACGGGTTCCAAGTAAGACGTTCCTCCGATATGCCGAACCGTCAGCTGGGTAATCTCATAGTCGAAATCCACGAAACCTTCCACGATCACCTTACCCGCTCCAGCACGTCCGCCTTCTTGGGCGTACTGCCAAGCACGATCGATATCCTTTTCCTCACGAACCACGCTCTGTCCGTGTCCGCTCGAGCTCATGATCGGCTTCACCACGCAAGGCATACCGATTACCTTCACCGCTTCCTTGAATTCCTCCTCGGTCTCGGCGAAACGATACGGCGAGGTAGGCAAGCCCAGTTCCTCGGCCGCCAAGCGGCGGATTCCCTCACGGTTCATCGTCAGCCAAGTGGCACGGGCGGTAGGAATCACATGGTATCCCTCTTCCTCCAGTTCCATCAAGGTACGGGTAGCGATCGCTTCCACCTCCGGCACGATATAATCCGGTTTCTCTTTCTCGATGATCTCCCGCAAGGCATCGCCATCCAGCATGGAGACCACATAGGAACGATGCGCCACCTGCATGGCCGGAGCGTCCGGATACTTATCCAAGGCGATTACCTCCACGCCATAACGCTGCAACTCTATTACAAACTCTTTCCCCAATTCGCCCGAGCCACAAAGCACGACTTTAGTTGCCGTAGCCGATTTGGGCGTACCAATTGTTACCATAAATCTTTCTGCTATTTGAATTTCGCCGCAAAGGTAAGGGTTTAGATAAAGATAGCCTAGGGCTTTTTTCTTTATCTATTAAGTGGAAGAAGCAGAGAGATTCATTATCTATCAGTTGTTGGACGATCATGCACCAACTGTTGGATGATCGTCTACCAATTGGTGCATGATCGTCCAACGGATGGTAGAAGATGTATACATATAGTACCGGCACGTAAAGTTACCGCACGTACAAGTTAATAGATATAGATGGTAGAGCTAAACCTTTTCGATCAAAACCTTTTGTTAATATTACATAATTATAAGTACCTTGCGATACAAGGTATCTTAGTAAAGCATATATTTGTGACCAAATGATAAAAGTGTTCACCAACAGTGTAACTTATTTAGCAAACTGTACGTCTAATATATAAAGTAACTACATAATATGATGATTCAACTGAGAGGAATAAACAAAACGTACTTCAACGGAGCCCCCCTGCACGTTTTGAAAGGTATCGACCTAGATATAGAGAAGGGAGAGATGGTATCTATCATGGGAGCGTCCGGTTCCGGTAAGTCAACCTTATTGAATATCTTAGGGATATTAGATACGTACGACACGGGCACCTATCAATTAAACGGGCAGTTGATTCAGAATCTCAGCGAAAGTCGTGCCGCCGAGCTCCGGAACCGAATGATCGGCTTCATTTTTCAATCTTTTAACTTAATCTCATTCAAGAACGCCATGGAGAACGTTGCCCTCCCACTCTATTATCAAGGGGTCAGCCGGAAAAAGAGGAATGCCATGGCGCTGGAATACTTGGACATGGTGGGATTGAAAGATTGGGCGGAGCATATGCCGAATGAGATGTCCGGTGGACAGAAGCAACGGGTAGCGATCGCCCGGGCCTTGATAGCGAAACCCCAAGTCATATTGGCCGACGAGCCGACCGGAGCGTTGGATAGCAAAACGACCGTGGAGGTAATGGAACTACTACGCAAGGTAAACCTAGAAGGGATGACCATGGTGATCGTTACCCACGAACCCTCCGTAGCGGAGGCTACAGACCGGATTATCCGGGTAAAGGACGGGTTGATTGAACGTATCGAAAAAGAAGAGAATCATGTTTGACTTTGATAATTTCAGGGAAATATGGAGCACCATCAAAAAGAATAAGCTCCGTACCTTCTTGACCGGCTTCTCGGTCTCATGGGGTATTTTCATGTTGATCGTGTTACTGGGGGCGGGAAACGGGTTGCGCAATGGCATCATGTACAACTTCAGGAATATGTCTACCAACCGGGTCGAGGTATGGACACGCTATACCACCAAGCCTTGGAAAGGTATGCAATCCAACCGCAGCATCAGTTTCAAGGAAGAGGACCTAGGCGCCTTGAAGAGAGACTTCAAGGAGGTGGATCTTTGCTCGGCTACGATCTCCCACAATGACACGATCACTTACAACGAGGAATATGTGACGGGACAAACCAATGGCGTATATCCGGATCATGCCCCGATCAATTACGTGAATGTAGAGACGCATAACGGCCGCTTCATCAATGAGCAGGACATGAGGGACCGAAGAAAGGTGATCGTGATCAGTCCCCTGTATGGCGGAGGTCTTGTTTCGTGACGAAGCCGCTGGGTAAATACGTGAAATGCGGAATATGATGTATCAAGTAGTCGGCGTGTACAACGATGATGACAAAAGTAATAACGC
>SCPP01000231.1_pt1 | contig 21739 bp, 18 predicted proteins | sample 6106811 | NCBI WGS metagenome assembly SCPP01 (sample SAMN10720449, study PRJNA508395) | human gut metagenome | isolation source: Participant 2 stool, 15 month | host: Homo sapiens | collected 2018
CCGTCTTTTTAAAGCCCTTGATTTTTGTACCAAAGTGGAACGCAAGGCCGTCATTACGACGGATAAAGACGGGGCGACAGCAGAAGAATTTGCTGAATATGTTGTAGAAACCCTCCATAAGATGGAGGTGCAAGAATAACCCAAAAGAGCCAGGTAACAAAGAGAGGAGAGTTATCATGATCAAGTTGTTTGATAAGGGTGCCTATTTGCTGAATGGTACGGAACTTGTTCCGGAAGAACAGGCAGGGACGCTGAAAAGCCGTCTTGGCCGCGAAGTAACAGCAGAAGAAGCCAAAAAAGGCACGATTGCCTATGGTATCTTGAAGGAACACAATAAAAGCGCGAATATGGAGCAGCTGAACATCAAATTTGATGCCCTGACGAGCCACGATATTACCTATGTTGGCATTATCCAAACCGCCCGCGCTTCTGGTATGGACCATTTTCCCATGCCTTATATCCTCACGTGCTGTCACAATTCCCTCTGTGCTGTCGGTGGGACTATCAATGAAGATGACCACATGTTTGGTCTTTCGGCAGCCAAGAAATATGGCGGTATCTTCGTCCCTCCCCATTTCGCGGTCATCCATCAGTATATGCGAGAAATGTACGCTGGTTGCGGCAAGATGATCCTTGGCAGTGACAGTCATACCCGTTATGGTGCTCTCGGGACCATTGCAGTTGGTGAAGGCGGCGGGGAGCTTGATAAACAGATCTTGGGGGATACCTGGGATAACCCTTATCCCGGTGTTGTCGCCATCTACTTGACGGGGAAACCGGCTCCTTGGGTTGGACCGCATGATATTGCCCTTGCTATTTGCCGTGCCGTCTATGAAAAGGGCTATGTGAAAAATAAGATCATGGAATTTGTCGGACCGGGCGTTTCTTCCATGACAACGGACTATCGCAATGGTGTTGACGTCATGACGACGGAAACGACGTGCCTGTCTTCCATTTGGAGAACAGACAGCGATACGAAGGACTTTCTCAAGGAACACGGCCGCGAAAGTGATTATAAGGAACTGAATCCTGCAGATGTGGCATACTATGATGGCTGCGTCTATGTTGATCTTTCTACCATCAAGCCGATGATTGCCCTTCCATTCCATCCGTCGAATGCTTACGAAATTGATGAACTGAATGCCAATCTGATGGATATCCTTCGTGAGACGGAAAAAAAGGCCGAAAAAGTAGCCCAAGGCCGTGCCCAATATACCTTGACCGATAAAGTCAAGGACGGAAAGTTCATGGTCCAGCAGGGCGTCATTGGCGGCTGCGCCGGCGGTAACTACACAAACGTTGTAGAAGCGGCCAACCTTCTGCGTGGCAAGAGCATCGGTGCTGGGGAATTTACCCTCAATATCTATCCTTCGTCCATGCCGGTCTATATGGACCTTGCCAAAAAAGGATTCCTCACGGACCTCATGGCGTCCGGTGCCGTAATCAAGACGGCTTTCTGCGGGCCTTGCTTTGGCGCAGGCGACACGCCAAACAACAATGGGTTTTCCATCCGTCACAATACGCGCAACTTCCCGAACCGGGAAGGGAGCAAGCCCGGTCAGGGGCAGATGTCGGCAGTGGCCCTCATGGATTCCCGCAGCATTGCCGCAACAGCTGCAAATGGCGGCGCCCTGACAAGTGCGGAAACCTTTGCCGACACTTTTGGACATGTGCCTAGTTACCACTTCGATGACAGTGCCTACAAGGCCCGTGTCTACGAAGGTTTTGGTAAGGCGGAACCGAAAGAAAAACTTTATGAGGGACCGAATATCAAAGCTTGGCCTGAACTGCCCGCTTTAGGGGACAATATTCTCCTGCGCGTCTGTTCCAAGATTGAAGACCCTGTAACGACGACGGATGAACTTATTCCTTCCGGGGAAACATCCTCCTATCGTTCCAATCCATTGGGGCTTGCCGAATTTACCCTGTCGCGCCGTGATCCGCAGTATGTGGGGCGGACCAAAGCGGTCAAGGAACTGGAACTTGCCCGTGAAAAAGGCGAAGACCTCCTGCAAAAGGATGCCGATGTGGCAGCTGCTTTTACCGCCATCCACACCATTTCTGGCAGTGAAGATGTTACTCTTACCAATACGGAAATCGGTTCTGTCATTTACGCCAATAAACCGGGTGATGGCAGTGCTCGTGAACAGGCAGCCAGCTGTCAGCGCGTCATCGGCGGCCTTGCCAACATCACTCGTGAATATGCGACCAAACGGTATCGCAGCAACGTCATCAACTGGGGCGATGCTGCCCTTTCATTTGAAAGATGAGACGATTGCCTTTGATGTCAACGATTTCATTTTTGTTCCTTCCATCAAGAAAATCCTCGCAGGGTCCATGGATGAGATTCCCGCCTATGTCCTGAAAGATGGCATGGCAAAAGCCATTACCCTTTATATCCTGCCCCTTAACGAGGAAGAAAAGGAAATCATCAAAGCCGGCTGCCTCATTAATTTCAATCGCAGCAAAAGAAAATAACAACCTCACTAAAAGAGCCTTCCCTCAGGGAGGGCTTTTTTAGACACTAGCAGTCTGCCTGTCGAATTGCTACTGGCATGGGTTGTGGAAGCGTGCTAAAATACAACTAAGTGCATCCAATTCACGGACTGCCTTTGATGCAGAAAGTAGGGATAACCTGATGGTCAATGAAAAAATGTATGAACTTGGATCGAAAAAATCGACGATCCGTGAAATCTTTGAGTATGGAAGGAAAAGGGCACAGGAGGTCGGAGAGGAAAATATCTACGATTTCAGCTTGGGAAATCCGAACGTACCGGCTCCCTCTTACATCAAGGAGGCTGTCCTTGATATCTTTGATACCGTGCCGACCCAAAAGATCCACAGCTATACGGTGGCTCCGGGTAATCCAGAGGTCCGGGAGATCCTTGCAAAGGATATCAACCGTCGTTTTGGCACGCATTTTACAAAGGACAATCTGTTCATGACCGCTGGCGCGGCGGCTTCCATTTCCATTACCTTCAAGGCCCTTGCCGAACCTGGCGATGAATTTGTCATTGTTGCCCCGTTTTTCCCGGAATACCGGCCTTTTGTTGAGGCAACCGGGGCCCGTCTCGTGGTTGTTCCCGCTCAGGTTGAAGATTTCCAAATCAATATGGACCTTTTTGAAAGGGCCCTGACACGCCATACTAAAGGGGTCATTGTCAATTCCCCCAATAATCCGAGCGGGGCCATCTACTCGGAGGAAACCATCCGAGCCCTTAGCGCGCTTTTACTGCGCAAGGAAAAGGAATACGGTCATCCCATTTATATCATCTCCGATGAACCTTATCGGGAAATTGCCTACCATGGCTATGAAGTGCCTTATATTCCACTATATTATAAGGATACCATCGTCTGCTACTCCTATAGTAAATCATTCTCCCTTCCAGGGGAGCGAATTGGCTATATCGTTATTCCCAGTGAAGTGACAGGCTTTGAAAAAGTATATCCTGCAATTTGCGGAGCGGCTCGGGTCCTCACCCATGTCAATGCTCCCAGCCTCTGGCAGCTTGTCGTGGCCCGCTGTGCAGGCAAACCAACGGATGCGGAACCGTATCGCATCAACGGGGAACTGCTTTATCAGGGTCTTATTGGTGTCGGTTTTACCTGTCTACGTCCGCAGGGGGCTTTTTATCTTTTCCCGAAGTGCCTGGAAGAAGATGATCATGCCTTCTGTAAACGGGCCATGAAGTATGATCTGCTCTTAGTACCGGGAACAGATTTTGGCGTGCCAGGCTATTTCCGTGCGTCATACTGCATCAATCGGGATACCATTAAACGGTCCCTGCCGCTTTTTAGGAAATTGGCCGAGGAATATGGCGTCAAACCGGGCGGTGTTTGACACGTATCTGTAAATTTTATATACTTAAGGAATGCCTCATCGGCATGTTAAGCTTGCAAAACGAACTGAACCGAGGGAGATACTTGCATGAAATATTTAACTGGTAATGAAATCCGTCAAAAATATTTGGATTTTTTCAAGGCACACGGTCATTTGGTTCTTCCCAGTGCCTCGCTCATTCCGCATGATGATCCGACCCTGCTGCTGATTGGGGCTGGAATGGCACCGTTCAAACCGTTTTTTACAGGGAAGATGAAACCGCCTTCTCCGCGCATTACGACCTGCCAAAAATGTGTTCGTACGGACGATATTGAAAACGTCGGCCGCACAGCTCGTCACCATACTTATTTTGAAATGCTGGGCAACTTCTCTTTTGGCGATTATTTCAAAAAGGAAGTCATTCCCTGGGCTTGGGAATTTTTGACCAAAGAGTTGGAATTGCCTGCGGATAAGCTTTGGATCACCATTTATCCCAAAGATGACGAAGCCTATCATATCTGGCACGATGTCGTAGGCGTCCCTGATGAACGTATTCTTCGTCTGGAAGATAACTTCTGGCAAATCGGCAGCGGTCCCTGCGGTCCGGACTCGGAAATCCATATCGACCTTGGCGCCGATAAAGGCTGTGGGGAACCAACCTGTGGTCCTGGCTGTGACTGCGGTCGATTCCTTGAATTGTGGAATCTTGTCTTTACTCAGTTCAACCAGAACGCTGACGGGACCTACACGCCGCTCAAACATAAGAATATCGATACCGGTGCCGGCCTTGAACGCCTTGCTTCCGTTATCCAAGGCAAGCCGTCAAACTTTGAGACCGATCTTATTTTCCCCATCATCGAACTTGCTTGCGAACTCTCCCATAAGAAATATAATGCAGATGCCAAAACCGATATTTCGCTTAAGGTTGTTGCTGATCATGCTCGCAGCTTGACCTTCATGATTGGGGACGGAATCCTTCCTTCCAATGAAGGAAGAGGCTATGTCCTGCGCCGCGTTTTGCGCCGTGCCATCCGTCATGGACGTCTCCTTGGCATTCGGGGCAAGTTCCTTGCCGCCCTTGCCGATAAGGTCATTTCCATGTATGGTGAGCATTACACGGAGCTCGTGGAAAAGAAGGAATTCATTGACAAGGTCATCGATATGGAGGAAACAAGCTTCCTCCAGACCCTTTCCCAGGGTACGGATCTGCTGAATGAAAAGATTGCCGCCATGAAAAAAGAAAACAAGACGGTCCTTAGCGGTGACGATGCCTTTAAACTTTATGATACCTTTGGTTTTCCTTGGGAAGTGACGGATGAAATCCTTCAGGAACAGGGCATGACCATGGATAAGGAAGGGTTCGACAAGGCCATGGCATCCCAGAAGGAGCGGGCCCGTAAGGCTCGCAACGATAAGGAAGGCCGCCCTGTTATGTATGATACGCGAAGCCTTCATTTGGAAGGACTCACGGTGGATGAAGCTTCTAAGGAAGGCGTGGTCGCCGCCCTGTATCAAGAAGGTGAAACCACGCCAATCAAAGAAGGCCATACAGGGGACAGCCTTGCGATCATCCTGACCAATACTGCCTTCCACGCCGAAGGGGGCGGGCAGCTTGGTGATACGGGCCGCCTGATTTCTGACGCGGGAATCTTTGATGTGGAAAATACAAAGAAACTCCCTGATGGCACGACTATCCACCTAGGAACGGTAGAATCGGGTGCTTTCTCGGTGGGTCAAGCGGTCACCTTTGAAGTCAACCTTGACCGCAAGGCTGACATTGCCCGCAATCATACGGCAACCCACCTTCTGCATGCTGCCCTCAAGAAAGTCCTGGGCGGTCATGTAAAACCAAGCCGGCAGTTATGTTGGACCGGACCGGCTCCGGTTTGACTTCTCTCATTTTTCGCCGCTTACGGCTGAGGAAGTAAGCCGTGTGGAAGACCTTGTGAATGAAGCTATCCTTGATGCGGTCGACGTCCAGATTTCCGAAGAGGATATTGATAAGGCCAAGGAAATGGGGGCTATGGCACTTTTTGGTGAAAAATACGGCAAGATTGTCCGCGTCGTCAATGTGCCAGGTCACAGCATGGAACTTTGCGGCGGCGTCCATGTCTCCAATACGTCCCGCATTGGTCTTTTCAAGATCCTTGGCGAATCAAGCGTCGGTGCTGGGCTGCGCCGTATCGAAGCGGTTACAGGACATGGAGCACTTCTTTACACCCGGGAACTAGAAGCCCTCCTCGAGGACGCTTCCCAGAAGGTGAAGGGTCGTCCCAACACCCTACTGAGCCGGATCGAAGCGCTTCAGGATGAACTGAAAGCAGAAAAGCATCACGCGGCTGAACTTGAACAAAAACTGGTTGCCGCTGCCGCGCAGTCCGCCGGAGATAAAGTAAAGGATGTCAAGGGGATTCCTGTCCTCATTGATGAAGTAAAGGTCGATGATGTATCGGCCCTTCGCAGCATGGGAGACCAGCTCCGTGACAAGACGGGCGGCATTGTTGTCCTCTTTGCAGCTATGGCACCGCAGAAGGTGAACATTCTGACCATGGCATCCAAAGAAGCCGTTGCGAAAGGGGCCCACGCCGGCAAGATTGTCAAAGCCGCTGCCCAGGTCTTGGGCGGTAACGGCGGCGGCCGTCCCGATATGGCCCAAGCTGGCGGCAAGAACAGTGGAAAGATTGCCGAGGCCATGGCGGAAACCCTGAAAGTTATTGAAAATATGATTCAATAAAGAAGGTGTCGTTACATGGATGCTAAAAGACGGATGGGAGAGGCCATGGGTCGGCTCCTTACGAAGAAACCGCTAAAATGCATCAGTGTTGAAGAGCTTGTTCGGGAATCCGGTGTCACTCGGGACGCATATGATAGGACCTTTGCGTCTATGACGGAACTGGCCCATTATGAGTTTCTTCATATTCTTGCCGTCCATGGCCGCGATATCCTGGGCAGCAAAAGTTGGTCCGAAGCTCTTTATAAGAAATTCCTTATGTATAAAAAATATGAGGGATTCTTCCGCCATCTGTATGAGAGTGATGATAATGAGCACTTTCGCCGGACCAACCGGCGCTTTGTCCGTGATGCCTATACCATGATGCTGAGGCACTATGGGGTGGACGTCCACGACCCCCATATTCAGTTTGCCGTGGAAATGGTTGTTTATGGCGGGGAAGAAATGACCATGCGCTGGATGATGGATGGAATGAAGGTTCCTATTGAGGTCATGTTGGTCCTCTTCCAGGAATCGATTCCTGTTTCCATCAGTCAGTATTTTTACTAATGGCCGAGATACTTTATGCTGTGCAGCTCGTTTCGGAAGCGGGCTGCTTGTTTTTCCCAAAAGGAGGGACTGTTCATGTCACGTACGACTCAAGAAACCACGATGTTTAAACCCGTTTCCAAGACGGAAACGGTTTCCCGGACCATCCACGAAGTCGTGGAAGCCCTCCAGGAAAAAGGTTATAATCCCATTGACCAATTGGCTGGCTACCTCTTGAGTGGGGACCCAGCCTATGTGACGAGCTATAAGGATGCCCGTCTGAAGATCCGCCAATTCAATCGCTATGAACTCATTGAAGCCCTTCTTCAATCCTATTTGAAGGAATTGCCCCAAAAATGAGGATCATGGGTCTTGACCTCGGAACACGCACCATCGGTGTCGCTGTAAGCGATGAGATGGGACTGATTGCGCGCGGCATCGAAACCATTCGGCGCAGCGGAACCAAGAATGATTTGGCACGCCTTCATGAATTGGTCCAAAAGGAAGAAGTGGGGGCTTTTGTCCTGGGCTACCCCAAAAATATGAATGGAACCATTGGTGAGCGCGGAAAAGCGAGTGAGGCTTTTTCCAAATTGCTGCAAACCGAATTCCCCGATGCAAAGATTACCCTTTGGGATGAACGGCTTTCCACGGTGGCGGCGGAAAAGGTTCTTATCGATGCAGATCTGACACGTAAAAAACGCAAGAAAGTCATTGATATGATGGCGGCCGTCGTCATCTTACAAAATTATCTGGACAGCCTAAGGAGGTAATGCCATGACAAAAGATCAAGATATGCTCCAAACCGAAGATCAAGAGGCTTTGGTTGTTGTTACTGACGATAAGGGGAATAAGACCTACTATGCAGAAGAAATGGTCATCCCTATTGATAACAAGAGTTTTGCCCTTCTTGTCCGTGAACCTATGGATGAAGAGGAAGCAGAAGCCTTGGAAGAAGATGACGCGGTCATGATTGCCCGCATTGAGTTCGATACTGACGGCGAACCTGTCTATGTGGATCCGACGGATGAAGAATTTGAGGCCGTTAAAAAGGCCTATGAAGAAATCACCCAGGAGATGGATGAAGAGTAAGGAGCAAAGGACATGGCCAAAAAGCTTGTATGTGTCCTTCTGGTTCTTTTGGCAGCCTTTAGTGGCGCTGTCTACTGGTACCTCCACGGATTCAACAGCAATGCTAACCTTGCAACAGGGGCATTGGTCCATTTTACCATCAAGGATGGCATGACAACACGGGATATAGCTGCTTTGCTTCATGAGGAGAAGGCCGTACGCAGTCCGGAATTGTTTCTCCTGACGGCAAAGCTGACCCATAAGGAAAGTATGCTGAAAGCGGGAAATTATGAAATCACGGCAGGCATGAGTGATGCCGAAATCATTGACATCATTGCGTCGGGAAAGACGCGCTACAACAAGTTTACTGTGCCTGAAGCTTCGAGCATCCCTCAGATTGCGGCCAAACTGGAAAAGGAAAGTTGGGTTCGGCCGAAGCTTTCCAACAAGCGGCCATTGATTATGCACCGTATCCTTATATGGAGACGCCCAATCCCCATGTAATCTATAAGGCGGAAGGCTTTGCCTATCCGGCTACATATGATTTGCCGGAAGGCGCCACGGAAAAGGAAATCCTTGCCACCATGGTCAAGGAATTTAACCGTCGTCTGGATGAGGAGCTAAAGAATCAGATCAAAGCAAGCGGCATGAGTATTCGTGATGTGGTGAACCTTGCTGCCATGGTGGAAAAGGAAGCCGTTCATGAAGATGAGATGCCTCTTATTGCTGGTGTATTTCTGAACCGCCTTCATAAGAATATGCCCATCCAATCCGATACGACCATCCAATATCTTTTAGGGAATCAAAAGGGTGACCTTCGCTATGATGACCTTAAAGTGGATTCTCCGTATAATACGTACTTGTATCCTGGGCTTCCGCCAGGACCGATTGCAAGTCCCAGCGAGCAGGCAATCAAAGCTGTCCTCAATCCCCAAAAATCGGATTACCTCTATTTTGTAGCAGATAAGGATGGCTATCATCGTTTTACCAAGACCTATGAGGAACATAAGGCGATGATCCGAGCCATCCATGGAGATGTAGACATATGAATCAAATTGAACTTCTTGCACCTGCCGGAAGCCTCGATAAGTGTAAAATGGCGCTCCGCTATGGTGCCGATGCAGTCTATTTAGGCGGCAAGGCTTTCGGACTGAGGGCTTTTGCCGCAAATTTTTCAATGGAAGAAATCAGGGAGGCCTGCACGTTTGCCCATAACTTGGATAAAAAAGTCTATGTGACTGTGAACGTTGTTCCTCATAATGGTGATCTTCCCCAGCTTCCCTCGTATCTAAAGGACCTAGAGGACGCCGGTGTGGATGCGCTCCTTGTTTCTGATCTCGGGGTATGGATGATGGCCCGAAAAATCGTACCGAATCTGGCCCTTCATGTCAGTACCCAGGCTAACGTGACAAACTATGAGGCCGCCAAGGCTTGGGAGGCGCTCGGTGCTGAACGGGTGGTCCTTGCGAGGGAACTGTCCCTTGGGGAGATTTCCGAAATCGTGCGGAACATCCATGCAGAGGTTGAGGTCTTTGTCCATGGTGCAATGTGTATTTCCTATTCAGGCCGCTGCCTTTTGAGCAACTACTTTACGGGTCGGGACAGCAACCGAGGCGCTTGTGCACAAGTCTGCCGCTGGGAGTTTTCCTTAAAAGAGAAAAACCGTCCTGATGAAGCCTTTGATATTGCCGAAGATGAGCAAGGCACGTACATCATGAATTCAAAGGACCTTTGTCTCTTGGATCATCTGCCGGACCTCATCAAAGCGGCGTAAAAGTCTCAAAATTGAAGGTCGCATGAAGAGTGTCCATTATGTCGCAACAGTGGTGAGCGTTTATCGCAAGGCCATTGATGCCTATCTGAGGGATCCGGAACACTTTTCCGTGCTGCCTGAATGGCAGGAAGAACTGCTCAAAATTTCCCATCGTCCCTATACGACGGGCTTTTTTGAACACAGACCGGAAGCAGACGGTCAGGTCTATACAACAAGTTCCTATGAACAGACAGCGGATTTTGTAGGCCTTGTGAACGACTACGACGCTGCTTCGGGGCGGGTGACGCTGGAGCAGCGAAACAATGTGAAGGAAGGGGAAACCCTTGAAATCTTGACGCCTGGGTGGAACGGTCTTTCCCTGGACCTTGTCGGACATGGAGGATGAAACGGGCACGCCCATTGCTGCCGCACCTCATGCACAGATGATCTTTACGGCCGTTGGGGACGCCCGCATGGAACCCTATTCCCTCGTAAGGCGCCTCAAAAAAGCCTAGAAAAAGGTTTTTCTATAAAATTCCGTATGATTTTGTACACTTTCCCTAAAATTTTCCCGTTTCAATATAGGCAAATTGCAGGGAATATGCTAATATAGTAGGGTACTTTTGTGGGAGGTCGCTTATGAAACCATTACCTACGCTCAGAACCTTCCTCCAAGAGGAAGGCGTACAGGGAATCTTCATCAAGGGGGATTCATCCATTCGCTATTTCACGGGCTTTACGGGCGGAGAAAGTCTTCTTTATGTAGACGCTTTACGGGCCGTTCTTATTACGGACTCGCGCTACATCCTGCAGGCGCAGCAGCAGGCTCCTGAATGTGAAATCCTGGAACACCAGCATGGCCTTTTTTCCGTCGTGGATCAGGTAAGACCAGCATGGCGTTTGGCCCTTGATGGTGACTATTTTTCCTATACGGAAGCCACGGCCTTGCAAAAGGCCCTTCCTAAAGCAAGTTTCAAGAATGTGAATCTCGTCTTTTTGAGGGCAGTCAAATCCCCAGAGGAACAGCGTAAAATGTTCAAAGCTGCCGCCATTGCTGACGACGCTTTTCATGAACTCATTCCCCATATCAAAGTGGGGCGGAGGGAATCTGAACTTGCTGCAGAACTTGAGTATAATATGCGAAAAAGAGGGGCCCAGAAAACCTCTTTTGATACGATTGTTGCTTCCGGCGTGCGCAGCGCCCTGCCTCATGGAGTGGCCTCAAATAAGGTCATTGAGGAAGGTGACTTCGTCACTTTTGATTTTGGTTGCATCTATGACGGTTACTGCAGTGATATGACTCGCACGGTCGTCATGGGAAAAGCGGCTCCTTGGCAAAAGGAAATCTACGAGATTGTCCTTGCCGCCAATGAACTGGGGGAAGAAGTCCTGTTCCCTGGCAAGACGGGCATTGAAGTGGATCAGGCCGTTCGTGATTTTATCGCGTCCAAGGGGTATGGTGCCTACTTCGGTCATGGACTGGGTCATGGTGTGGGTCTTGATATCCACGAAAAGCCGAACCTCAATAAAGGCAATCCGGATCCGATTCCTGTGGGTGCCATTGTAACGGTGGAACCGGGCATCTATTTGCCGGGCAAGGGCGGTGTCCGCATTGAAGATACCGTCATTGTAACGGAATGGGGTTGTGAGCGGCTGACGCTGGTTGAAAAGGAACTTATGGAAATCCTATAAGCTTAACAAGAAAATTTTTGGAGGGTGTTTCAATGATTTCTACGAACGATTTTAAAACAGGTGTAACAGTTGAAATTGACGGCGATGCTTGGCAGGTAGTTGAATTCCAGCACGTCAAACCGGGGAAAGGGGCAGCCTTTGTCCGTGCCAAGATGCGCAACCTCTGTACGGGTGCTGTTGTTGAACGTACGTTCAACGCCGCTGAACGTCTCCCGAATGCTGAGGTCGTTCGCCGTGAAATGCAGTACCTCTATGAAAATGATGGCATGTATGTCTTCATGGACAATGAAACCTACGAACAGATTGAGCTTAACAAAGATCAACTGGGCAGCGCTATGAATTTCCTGAAGGAAAATATGAACGTCAAGATTTCTTCTTTTGATAACCGGATCCTCGGGGTCGAACTGCCGAATACGGTTGAACTGACCGTTGTTGAAACGGAACCGGGCATCAAAGGGGATACCGCTACGGGCGGCAACAAGAATGCAACCATGGACACGGGCTATGTGGTAAAAGTCCCTCTGTTCATCAACGAAGGCGATGTGCTTCGTATCGATACCCGTACGGGCGAATACATCGAAAGAGCATAAGGGACTTCCTGCCCAAGGCAGGATTTTCCAATCGAAAACGAGCCTCGGAAATAGGCTCGTTTTTCTATATGACGGCAACCAGCCCTTTTGTACAGAAAGGAAAGCGACATGAAAACCATTTACCTCGTCCGTCATGGACGAACAAGGTCCAATGAAGAAGGCCGTTTCCAGGGCTGGGAGGACCATCCGCTCAGTCCAGTTGGACAGGAGCAGGCCCTTTCCCTAAAAAAACGAGCCCGTGACCTTATGGTTACGGCCCTTTATACATCCGATCTTATGAGGACCAAGGAAACAGCTCGGCCTCTTGCTGAGGAAAAACAACTTGTCCCACAGGCCCTTGCTGCATTCCGGGAAATTTCCTTTGGGGAGTGGGAAGGCTGCCGGATCAGAGACTTAAGAAAAACGGACTCGAAGCGCCTGCAGACGCTCTGGCTGACACCGACTCAAGTGACACTCTCCGGTGCTGAAGACCTTCAAGAGGCCCAGGCACGGGGAATGAAAGGACTTAATGAAGTCAAGGATGCCATGGAAGATGGCACGGCAGTGATGGTCGTAAGCCATGGCGGGATGATTCGCCTGTTATTATGCTGCATTCTTCAAGCCCCTATTGACTGCATGTGGCACTTGACATTGGATAATACAAGTGTGACCAAACTGACCTATGATGATTTGATGGGGTATCGCTTAATTTACCTGAATCAAATGGGATCCTTGACCTAAGTCGGAGGCACTCTCCTTTTGCGGTCATTTTCCCCTCTTGATGATATCTGGTATAATGGTATCATCCAAAAAAGTTAGGAGAGATTTTTATTTTAGAATTTAAACATGTCGATATATCGGATAAACCTATTTTTGATGACTACTATAATGAAGCGGATTATCGCGGCTCAGAATGCTGCTTTGGATCGACCTTCATTTGGCGTGGCTGCTATGACACATTCTGGGCAATCAGCCATGGTGCCCTTATTCTCAAGGTCACCGTTAATGGGGTTACCTTCGTCCTGCCTCCTTTCGGCGGCAAGGATGAGGATATGCCCCTTATCGTGAACGCACTGAAAGAATATTTTGGCGGGCCTTTTGAATTTCATGGAATTTATGAATCAACGATGGAACGATTCAAACGAACCATGCCGGAAATTACGGAGTACACAGAGGACCGGGATAACTGGGATTACGTCTATGACCGGGAGAAACTTGCGACCTTATCGGGACGAAAGTATCACAGCAAGAAGAACCATTACAATGCATTCATCAAGGAACACCCCGATTACGTCTATGAAGAAATCAATGCGGCAAACAAAGATGAATGTATTGCCTTTGGCAAGGCGTGGTGTGCCCAGCGGGCTGAGACCGATCCAACGATCAAATGCGAAGCCTGCGCCATTGAAGAAGGACTGAATAATATGGAATTCCTGAAGATCCGTGGCGGCCTCATCCGTTTGGATGGTCAGGTAAAAGCCTTTACCTTTGGGGAAAAGGTCAGTGAACACACGGCTGTTGTCCATGTCGAAAAAGCAGATCCCAATGTCCGCGGACTTTTTACAGCCATCAATAAGGACTTTGTCCAAAATGCCTGGCCAGATGTGCAGTTTATCAACCGAGAAGAGGATATGGGTAAGGAAGGACTTCGAAAAGCCAAGGAATCCTATAACCCCATCTTCATGGTCAAGAAATACAATACAATCATTCGTTAAGGGAGGTGGAGCATGGATTTTCGTCTCATCAATGAAAAGACGCTGCCCCAAGTGGCGGCGCTCTGGGATGAATGTTTCGAAAAAAAAGGGACCCCATTTTACGAATGGTATTTTTCCGAGTATGCATTGAAGCAGAATAAGATGTTAGGCGGTTTTGAGGATCATCGGCTGATGACAATGGTGCACCTGAACCCCTACACGATCCATGTAAGGAACAAGGATTTCCGCGTGCCTTATTTGGTTGGCGTCGCCACAGCTCCAGAAGCCCGAGGACGCCACGTAATGGGCGAACTCATGGATAAGACGTTTACCATGCTGCGGGCCATGAAGGTTCCCTTTGTCGTCCTGATGCCAATCCATGCCGGGATTTACCTGCCTTATGGCTTTAGTTTTACGGCCCTTCGCACCCAGTATGAATTGCCCCTGCGGGAGATTGACCTTGTAGGCGAGAGCCTTACGGGGTATACTTTTCATAGGATTTCTACCAAAGAGGCCGAGGCGCTGCTGGCGCCGGTTTATGATGACGCCATGGCGGCTTATACAGGATATGTCAAAAGAAACCACCAGGAGTGGGAAAATCTTCTTGGGTCAGGATCCCGGGAAGGCCTCGAAACTGTTGTGCTCAAAAACGGAGAAAAAACCTGTGGTTATGCCCTCTATCAGAAAGGGGAAGGAATCATAACCATCCAGGAACTGATGGCGCTTGCCCCGGCTGCCAAGCTGGAGCTTCTGCGTTATTTCAAGGGATTTTACGGAACCTTTGAGAAGCTTTCCTATCTTGGTCCCTGTGATGACCTGCTGTACCTGAGGCTCTCCAGTCAGCAGCTGGCGCCCCGGATGGTCCCTTTTATGATGGGAAGGATTGTGAACGCGGCCCAGGTCCTGCAAAGTCTTTCCGTTCCGGATTGCCTTGTAGGTAGGGAACTCGTCATTGGAATCCGGGACGAGCAGGTGCCCCTCAATACGATGCTCGTGAAGATGCATTTTGATGAAAAAGGGATAACCCTTTTCAATACGCTTGATGATCCAACGGTTCTCATGGATATTTCCAGTCTGACCCAGCTCTTTTTCGGGACGTACGGGGCCCGGGAGCTGAAAGACGCGGGCTTTATCCACGTGGAAGAAGAATCATCCCTGTGGACGCTTGAAACGTTGTTCCCCAAAAAAGTAAACTTTATCAATGAATATTTTTAAGGGAGGCTGTCATGAGCGAATCGATGAGAAGGATTTATGTGGAAAAAAAGAAGGAGTATGCTGTTGAAGCAGCAGGACTCCTGGCAGATCTTGTGGGAACCTTGGGCATGACCCAGCTGACGGGGCTGCGTATCGTCAATCGCTACGATATTGCAGGATTGTCCGATGAGGACTATGAAGCTGCTAAACGGGTTGTCCTGTCTGAACCGCCGGTAGATACGGTTCATGATGAGACGCTGGAAATCCCAGAAGGCGTGAAGAGCTTTGCCATTGAACTCCTGCCTGGCCAGTATGACCAGCGGGAAGACTTTGCCGCTCAGTGTGTACAGCTCATTAGTCAGGGTAAACGGCCCGCAGTTGCTGCTGCAAAGGTCATCCTTCTGGAAGGCAATCTGACCGATGCTGACGTTGAAAAAATCAAAAAGTACACCATCAACCCTGTAGAAGCCCAGGAAGCCTCCACACAAAAACCTGACAGCCTGGAAATGAGCTGGGAAGCTCCGAAACCAGTTGCCATCATCAAGGGCTTCACGCAGTTTTCCAAGGAAGAACTCCATCAGTTCCTTACGGAACAGGAACTGGCCATGAGTGAAGCAGACCTTGCTTTTATCCAGGAATATTTCCAGAAAGAAGGCCGGAATCCTTCCATTACTGAAATCAAGGTTCTTGACACATACTGGTCCGATCATTGCCGCCACACCACTTTTGAAACCAATCTTGAGAAAATCAATATTGAGGAGAGCGTCTATACGGAACCTATCCAGCAGGCTTTGGAACGCTACCTGAAGGATCGAGAATTTGTCTATGGCAAGGATACAGAGCGGCCTGTCACGCTGATGGACATGGCTTGCCTTGCGACCAAGAAGATGAAAAAAGAAGGCCATCTGCCTGATTTGGATGCCTCTGAGGAAATCAATGCCTGCAGCATTGTTGTCCCCATTACGGTAGATGGAAACGAAGAAGAATGGCTCGTCATGTTTAAGAACGAGACCCATAACCATCCCACGGAGATTGAGCCTTTTGGTGGTGCGGCAACCTGTCTTGGCGGTGCCATCCGTGATCCATTGAGCGGCCGCAGCTATGTCTATCAAGCCATGCGTGTCACGGGCTCAGGTGACCCACGTACGCCTTATGATAAGACCCTTGTTGGGAAATTGCCACAGCGTAAAATCACCCAAGGCGCCGCTGCTGGCTATAGTTCCTATGGCAACCAGATTGGCCTTGCTACAGGTCTTGTAGAAGAATATTATCACAACCGTTTTGTAGCCAAGCGGATGGAGGTCGGCGCTGTAATCGGCGCGGCACCTCGTGATGCCGTCGTCCGTGAACGACCCAGTGATGGTGACCTTGTTGTACTTCTTGGCGGCCGTACGGGCCGTGATGGTATGGGCGGCGCAACGGGTGCGTCCAAGGAACACACGACCAAATCCCTCAGTGAATGCGGGGCAGAGGTCCAGAAGGGCAATCCTCCCAACGAACGTAAGATCCAGCGTCTTTTCCGCAATCCTGAAGTGACCCGTCTCATCAAGCGCTGTAACGACTTTGGCGCAGGCGGCGTTTCCGTGGCGATTGGGGAACTTGCTCCGGGGCTTGTCATTAATCTGGATAAGGTTCCCAAGAAATATGAAGGCCTTGATGGTACGGAACTTGCCATCAGTGAGTCCCAGGAACGTATGGCTGTTGTCATTGCCGCCAAGGACCTGAAGGCATTCATGGATGCAGCCGATGAAGAGAACCTGGAAGCAACGGTTGTTGCCGAGGTGTCCAAGGATCCACGCCTTGTCATGTACTGGCGTGGGGAAAAAATCGTCGATCTTTCGCGTGCCTTCCTCGATACGAATGGGATTTCCCAAAAGGCTGACGTTGAAGTGGAAGCCATTACGGCGCCTTCTCCTTTCAATGAAATCCCCGAACAAGTGCAGGGCCTTTCGTCCATCAAGGATCGCTGGCTCCGTAACCTGGACCGCTTGAACGTCTGCAGTCAGGAAGGGCTGGGGGAACGTTTTGATGGGACCATCGGACGTGGGACTGTCATCATGCCTTTTGGCGGTAAGCGTCAACTGACTCAATCCGAAGGGATGGCGGCCCGGATTCCAGTACTGGGCGGCAAAACGACGGCGGCCTCTGTCATGGCCGCTGGTTATAATCCAAACGTCGCTTGCTGGAGTCCTTATCATGGCGGTATGTACGCAGTCGTGGAATCTGTCTGCCGTGCAGCAGCCCTTGGCGCCGATCCTAGCAAGCTGCGTCTTTCCATGCAGGAATATTTCCCAAAACTCCATGACAGCAAGCATTGGGGACAACCGCTCAGCGCACTGTTAGGAGCCTACGAAGCTTGCTGCGAGCTGGGCCTTCCTGCCATTGGCGGAAAGGATTCCATGAGTGGTACTTTTATGGATCTTGAAGTTCCGCCTTCGCTCATCAGTTTTGCCGTAGGCGTCATGGATGGTCGGGACACGATTTCCAATGAATTCAAAAAAGCCGGTCATACCGTGGTATTCCTGCCTGCTAGCTGTGATGAACATGAAGTCATTGATTACGACGCCTTAAAGAAACTCCTTGCTTCCCTCCATAAGGGCATCCTTTCCAAGCGGGTCATTACGGCTGGTGTGGTCAAGGAAGGCGGTGTCGCTGCCGCGATTTCTGCCATGTGCCTTGGCAACGAGCTCGGATTTTCCTTTGTTAAGCCATTCCTTCACGAGGAATGTCTCTTCACCCTGCAGCCTGCTGGTTTCCTTGTAGAACTTGAAGATGGGGCAGATGCGGAAGAAGTTTTTGCGGGGACGGATCTTCTCGTTCTGGGAACCTTGACCGATGAGGGCAAAGTGGTCGTCAACGATACAGAAATCAGTCTTGCTGAAATTGAAGCCGCCTATACGAAGACCCTGGATAAGATTTTCCCCATGAAGGCACCGCGGAAAGAAAAGAAGGATGTACGCATGCCGGCTTACACCAATGATCTACCGCTGACCGCTCCCTATAACGTTGCCAAACCGACGGTCTTCATTCCCGTATTCCCAGGAATCAACTGCGAATATGATACGGCTGCCGCCTTTGAAGCCGCTGGAGCGAAGACGGATATCTTCGTAATCCGCAACCTGACGCCAGACGCCATCAAGGAATCGGTGGAAGAAATGGCCAAACGAATGAAACAGGCGCAGATCATGGCTCTTCCCGGTGGCTTCTCTGCCGGTGATGAACCGGATGGTTCTGGTAAGTTCATGGCCACCATGTTCCGCAACCCAACTCTTACAGAAGCCGTGGAAGATCTTTTGACGAACCGTGATGGCCTGATCCTTGGAATCTGCAACGGGTTCCAAGCCCTGATCAAGCTCGGCCTTGTGCCGTACGGTCATATTGTACCGCTGAAGGATGATTCCCCGACGCTGACGTTCAATACCATTGGCCGTCATATTTCCCGAATGGTCGACACAAAAGTGGTTTCCAACAAATCTCCGTGGCTCAGCCTTTGCGAACCTGGTGATATCCATACCATCGCCGTTTCCCATGGGGAAGGCCGTTTCGTAGCGACGGAGGAGGAAATCAAACACCTTGTTGCCAATGGCCAGATTGGCACCCAATATGTTGACCTTGCCGGCAATCCGACCATGGAAAGCCCGTACAACCCGAACGGTTCCTTCTATGCCGTCGAGTCTGTTACCAGCCCCGATGGCCGCGTCCTCGGCAAGATGGGCCATTCCGAACGCTACACCGATGGCCTCATGAAGAACATTCCGGGCAACAAGTTCCAGCCAATCTTCCTGTCCGGTGTACAGTACTTCAAATAAGTTGTTCAGCTCCTGTCTAAACAGAGGATCCACCTCCTTGGGGGGTGGGTCCTTTTTCTGTGCCGGAAGGGGTGGCTATGGCTTTTTTCATCAATTTCTACTATAATGCAGGGTGATACAGTTCTTAGATGCAGAATCCATCTTTGCTGATTTTGTTCCCTGAATGGAGGTTATCCAATATGCAGTTTTCCCTGAATGATAAGGTCCATGGCTTTCGCGTGGATCGAATCACCGATCTTTGTGATATCAAGGCCATGGGCTATGAAATGACCCATGAAAAAAGTGGGGCCCGTCTTTTTTATGTGGCTTCCGACGATGACAACAAAGTCTTTACCATTGGGTTTCGGACGCCCAGTCGGGATGATACCGGTGTGGCCCATATAACGGAACATTCCGTACTTTGCGGGTCCCGCAAATACCCGGTCAAGGAACCCTTTGTCGAACTTGTGAAAGGGTCCCTCAATACGTTTCTCAACGCCATGACCTATTCCGATAAAACGGTCTATCCTGTAGCGAGCCGCAATGATAAGGATTTCAGGAATCTAGTCGATGTGTATCTTGATGCTGTCTTTTATCCCAATACCTATAAAAACCCCTTCACGCTTCGTCAAGAAGGCTGGCACTATGAATTCGATGAAGCGGGCCAGCTTGTCTATAACGGCGTCGTCTACAATGAAATGAAAGGGGTCTATTCTTCCCCTGATGCCGTAGAAGAAAATGAGGTGAACAAGGCCCTTTTCCCGGATACGCCGTACCGTTTTGAATCGGGCGGTTATCCAGAGGAGATTCCTACTTTGACGCAGGAAATGTTCCTTGATTTCCATAAGACTTATTACAGTCCCCAGAATAGTTTCATCTATCTTTATGGCAATATGGATATTGATGCCTATTTGTCTTATTTGGATGAAGCTTACCTGAGCCATTTTGATAAAGATCCGGATTTTTCCGTCAAGATTCCCCTGCAGGGACCACAAAGAAGTGACGGCCTACTATCCGGAAGCCCAGGGGGTGGACGTGGATCACAAGACCTATCTTTCCCTTAACATTGTTATGGGATCAAGCCTTGACCAGAAACAGACCATGGCCCTTAAAGTCCTTACAAAGGTCCTTTTTGAAGGCGATAACGCCCCCTTGCGCCTTGCCCTCCTGCGGGCCGGTCTCGGCAGCGATGTATCAGGCAGCCTCAATGCCTCCCAGCTCCAGCCCGTTCTTTCTATCCGCATTAGCGGCAGTGAGGAAAGTGAAAAAGACCGTTTCATCAAGGTCCTTTACAGCACGCTCCAGGAGCTTTCCCGCAAGGGCATCCCGCAGGAACTTATGGAAGCAGAACTCAGCAGCGAAGAATTCAAGATGCGCGAAGCTGATTTCAATGTCTACCCAAAAGGACTCATCTATGGACTTTCGATCATGGAGACCTGGCTTTATGGTGGGGATCCTACGACGTGCCTAAAATTTACGGAAACCTTGGATTTCCTGCGCGGTAAAATCGGCACGCATTATTATGAGTCCCTCATTGAAACGCTCCTTCTTGATAACACGCATAAAGTGCTCCTGACGCTGAAGCCGGAGCCGGGGAAGGAAGAAAAGGACGGCGCCCTCTTCCGAAAAGATGCAGGCCATCAAAGAAGGCCTCTCACAGGATGAAATCAATGAAATCAAAGGTCATTGCCGATGAACTCCATGCCCGTCAGGCGGCAGAAGACTCACCGGAAGCACTGGAAACAATTCCTTTATTAAAGCGGGATGATATCAAGCGGACGGTTTCCTTTGAAACACCTGTAGTCACGGAAAAGGGGAGCTATACCCTGCTTTACCGCCCTGCCTTTACGAACCAAATCGTCTATTATGATTGGTGTTTTGATATGACAGGCGTACCGGAAGACCTTCTCACATGCGCATATTTGCTTTCTGACGTCCTCGGAAAGGTCAATACGGATACATTCACCTATGAAGAATTAAACACGTTTACAGACCAATATATTGGAGGACTTTCCTTTGCTATCCAGCCTTATACCTCCTATCGGGACATGAATGACTTCAGGAACTATTTCAAGGTGACGGCCAAAGTTCTGGAACATAATGAGGACCGGCTCTTTGAGCTTCTTGAAGCCCTGGCACTAACCAGCCATGTGGGGGACAAGGCCCGCCTCAAGGAAATCGTGGAAGAAGTCAAGGCGGGTTGGGATGCATTGTTTTTCTCACGAGGCATGACCGTTGCCACCATCCGTCTTTCTAGTTATTTCTCCGATTCCGGCCGCTCCAGCGAGCATGATCAGCTGACCTATTACCAGTTCCTCCAGGATCTGTGCGCGCATTTTGAGGAAAAGGCGGACCGCGTCATTGAAAACCTGAAGACTTTGATGTCCGCTTTCTTCAATAAGGACCGTCTTGTTATGAGCCTTTGCTGTGACGAAAGCCACAGGGAAACGGCAGAAAAGAAGATGGAATCCTTTGTCGATCAGCTGCCCCATTCTTCCTTTGCCGGAAAGCCAGTGCCGGAGTTTGCTGCACCGGGCCTTAATGAGGGCATTACGACCAGCGGCAAGGTCCAGTATGTTCTTGCCGGCGGCAATTTCCGTGCCCATGGCCATGACTATACGGGCGCCATGAAGGTCCTTGAAACTATCCTTCGCTATAGCTATCTTTGGACCAAGATCCGTGTTCAGGGAGGTGCTTATGGGGCAGGGGCGCGCTTTGATCAGAACGGGCTGTTCTATCTGTCCAGCTACCGCGATCCACAGCTCATGAAGACGCTCAGCACCTATGAAGGACTGCCTGAGTATCTGGAACATTTTGAAAGCCTCAGAACGGGGAAATGACCAAGTATGTCATCGGACCATCAGTCTGCTTGATACGCCGCTGACAAATGCTATGCGGC
>SCPP01001592.1_pt1 | contig 21557 bp, 34 predicted proteins | sample 6106811 | NCBI WGS metagenome assembly SCPP01 (sample SAMN10720449, study PRJNA508395) | human gut metagenome | isolation source: Participant 2 stool, 15 month | host: Homo sapiens | collected 2018
CCCCTTCCCCGCTGATGGGTATGCGGGCGGGCGGCGCTGTATGACTTGCGGGAGAGGGATGCACACGGTAAAATGGAGACACCGCTGGGCGCTTTTAAATTGACCGGTGTCTTGCATTCCGGCGCGATTTTGGTAAACTGAAGAAGAGCAATTTTAAAGGAGCAAATATACCATGAGCGAAGCCTGTACCCATCGATTGCAGCAGCTGCAAGTCCAACTGCGATCACCGCGCGCCGCAGCATACGAGCCGCCGCACGCAAGAAGCCGTATCCAAAAGTCATCGGCGTCGTTTCCGGCAAGGGCGGCGTCAAAAGCATGACCAGCGCCATGCTGGCTGTCCCGATGCCGCCTTGGCTTTAAGGCCGGCGTGCTGGACGCCGACATCACCGGCCCGTCCATCCCCGCCTGTTCGGCGTGAAGGGCCCGGCCACCGGTGACGGCGAGAGCATCAACCTGGTTTCCAGCCGTACCGGCGTGGAAATCATGAGCATCAACCTGCTGCCTCGACGACCCCGAGGCCCCCGTTGTCTGGCGTGGCCCCGTCATTGCGGGCGCGTCAAGCAGTTCTGGCAGGAGGTCGTGGGACGTTGATTTTGTTCGTTGACATGCCCCCGGCACCGGCGACGTGCCGCTGACCGTGTTCCAGACGCTGCCGGTGGACGGCATCGTCATCGTGTCCAGCCCGCAGGAGCTGGTCGGCATGATCGTCGGCAAGGCCGTCCAGATGGCCCAGATGATGCATGTGCCCATCCTCGGCCTGGTCGAAAACATGAGCTACGCCGTCTCCCCCTGACTGCGGCAAGCACATCAACGTCTTTGGCGACAGCCATGTGGACGAGATCGCCGACAAATACAAGCTGCCAGTGCTGGCGAAGATGCCCATCGACCCCGAGCTGGCCAAGGAGGCCGATGCGGGCATGATCGAGATGTTCGCGGGCGACTATCTGGACAATGCGGCCCAGACCGTGGCAAAGCTGCTGAAAAGTAAAACGCTGCATCGACATTTTGAATTTTGAGGAGGTTACTTATGAAAAGTTCTTTGAGGAATTCAGCCTTCGCCCTGAAGGGCAACATGATGGACATGGCCATCGGTGTTATCATCGGCGGCGCGTTCCACGCTGGTCACTTCCCTGACCGACAACCTCATCAGCCCCATCCTGGGCATTCTGGGCAAGGTCAACTTTGACGCCATGATGTGGGATGTCTTTGGCGACGGCAAGCTGGTCTTTAAGTACGGCGCGTTCATCACCGCCGTCATCAACTCCTGATCATGGCGTTCGTGCTGTTCTGCATCGTCAAGGCTATGAACAAGCTGATGGAGATGGGCAAGCATGAGGAGCCCGCCGCGAGGAGCCTGCCGCCCCGCCGCCCCCACGCAGGAAGAGCTGCTGGCCGAGATTCTGGTCGAGCTGAAAACAGAACGGCGAGAAAACGGCGTAACGTTTATGACCGCGCAGGGCGAAAAGCCTTGCGCGGTTTTGTTTGGGCGGCGGAGCGGCGCGGGAGGGATGAATCCTCCCCTGCGGGTCAACCGTAAACGGGCGGTTCCGGAGGGCCGGGGCCGGGTGCCCCTACAGCGCGGCGCACCTTGTAGTAGGGCGGCCAGCCCTCTGGCCGCCGCGAGGGTCAAGACCCTCCCTACAATGCAAACCTGAAAAGGGATGCCATTAGGCCGCGGGCGGCATATGCCGCCCCTACAAAGCGGCAGAAACCATCACAGCTTAATTTTATTAAGTTTACGCTTGCCAAACCAAATTTCTAAACGTTTTCGCTTAATTTCCGTAAAATCTTCTGCTTCGGATTGTAAAGCGGCGGCATCTATGGTATGATGCAGAACAAGAACAAAGACGTTCCCACAAGGCCTGTGCCCTGTTGGGAGCGTCTTTTGTTTATCCGCCCGCGCGGCAAATGTGCGACGCAGCGCGGTTTAACGGGATTGGGAAAGGAGCAAACGAGGTATGGAAAACTTTACCGAGCGCAAGACCCCGCCGGGCTGTACAGCCCCGGTTTGAGCATGACAACTGCGGCATCGGCGCTGTGGTGGACATCAAGGGGCGCAAGAGCCACAAAACCATTGACGATGCGCTGCAGATCGTGGAGCATCTGGAGCACCGCGCGGGCAAGGACGCCGAGGGCAAGACCGGCGACGGCGTCGGCATTCTGACGCAGATCAGCGACAAATTCTTCCAGAAGGCCGCTGCCGAGCAGGGCTGACCCTGGGCGCAGAGCGGGAATATGGCATTGGCATGTTCTTTTCCCGCAGGATGAGCTCAAGCGCAACCAGGCCAAGAAGCTGTTTGAGATCGTCTGCAAAAGGAGGGTCTGCCCTTCTTAGGCTGGCGCGAGGTTCCCACCTGCCCCGAGGTGCTCGGCCACAAGGCCATTGCCTGCATGCCCAGCATCTGGCAGGGCTTTGTGGGCAAGCCGCAGCGTCGAGGCCGGTATTGCCTTTGACCGCCGCCTCTATGGCGCGCCGCGTGTTTGAGCAGTCCAGCCCCGACACCTACGTTTGCAGCTTGTCCAGCCGCACCATTGTCTATAAAGGTATGTTCCTCGTCAAGGAGCTGCGCCTGTTCTATCCCGATCTGCAGGACGCCGACTATGAATCCGCCATCGGCATGGTACACAGCCGCTTCTCGACGAACACATCCCCGAGCTGGAACCGCGCCCACCCCAACCGCTTCATCCTGCACAACGGCGAGATCAACACGATCCGCGGCAACGTGGACACGATGCTTGCCCGCGAGGAAACCATCGGTTCCAACTATTTAAAGGACGATATGACGAAGGTTCTGCCCATCGTCAACCAGGGCGGTCTGACTCTGCCCAGCTGGATAACACGCTGGAATTCATGGTCATGAACGGCATGGATCTGCCGCTGGCCGTCATGGTCACGATCCCCGAGCCGTGGGACAACAACAAGTCTATGGACCCGAAGAAGCGCGACTTCTACCAGTACTATGCCACGATGCTGGAGCCGTGGGACGGCCCCGCCAGCATCCTGTTCAGCGACGGCGACGTGATGGGCGCAGTGCTGGACCGTAACGGTCTGCGCCCGAGCCGCTACTACATCACGAAGGATGGCCGCCTGATCCTTTCCAGCGAGGTCGGCGTGCTCGACATTCCCGCTGACGAGGTCGTGCGTAAGGACCGTCTGCGCCCCGGCAAGATGCTGCTGGTGGATACCGTCAGGGCGAGCTGGTGGACGACGAAAGCTGAAGGCTGACTACGCCAGCCGCCAGCCCTACGGCGAGTGGCTGGACCGCAACCTTGTCAACCTGTCCAGCCTGAAGGTGCCCAACAAGAAGGTGCCCAGCTACACGAAGAACAGCTTGTCCAGCTGCAGAAGGCGTTCGGCTACCGGTATGAGGACGTTCCACGATCATTCTGCCGATGGCCAAGAACGGCGGCGAGATCCGCCGGGGCCATGGGCAGCGATACTCCGCTGGCCGTTTTGAGCCACACCCGCCCGAATCTGAGCGAGTATTTCAAGCAGATGTTTGCGCAGGTCACGAACCCGCCCATCGACGCGCTGCGCGAGAAGATCGTCACTTCCACCACCGTATATGTCGGTGCCCAGGGCAATTTGCTGGAAGAGGATGCCGACAACTGAAAGGTCCTGAAAATCGAGAACCCGATCCTGACCGAGACCGACCTGCTCAAGATCAAGGCCATGGACGTGCCTGGCTTCAAGGTCGTGACTGTCCATCTGCTACTACAAGAACACCGATCTGGAAAAGGCCATTGAGCGTCTGTTTGTCGATGTGGACCGCGCCTACCGCGACGGCGCGAACATCCTGATTTTGTCGGACCGCGACATTGACGAGTACCACGTCGCCATTCCCAGCCTGCTGGCTGTGGGCGCGGTCAGTACCTGGTCCGCACCCGCAAGCGCACGGCTATGGCGCTGATTCTGAAAGCGGCGAGCCGCGCCTGGTGCACGACTTCGCCACACTGTGGCCGCCGCGCAGCGCATCAACCCGTATCTGGCGCAGGAGACTATCGGTGAGTTGATTTCCGACGGCCTTCTCGACAAGGACTACTACGCCGCTGTCAGCGACTACAACAAGGCCGTGCTGGCGGGCATTGTCAAAATCGCGTCCAAGATGGGCATTTCCACGATCCAGTCCTACGCGGGCAGCCAGATCTTTGGAGGCGCTGGGCATCTCGAAAGAGGTCATCGACAAATACTTTACGAACACCGTCTCCGCGTGGGCGGCATCACGATCCAGGATATCCAGAATGATCTGGTGCCCGCCATCAGGAAAGCATTCGACCCGCTGGGTCTGGACATCAACCGCGAGCTGCCGAGCCTGGGTGCGCACAAATTCCGCGGCGGCCCGCTGCCGAGCAGCACCTCTACAACCCGCAGACCATCCACCTTTGCAGCAGGCCTGCTGGACCGGCAATTACGATACCTTCAAGCAGTACACCGCCGCCGCTGCCAATGAGAACGGCGACGCGATGCACCTGCGCAGCCTGCTGGACTTCAATTATCCCGAGCAGGGCGTGCCCTCGACGAGGTCGAGAGCGTTGACTCCATCGTCAAGCGCTTCAAGACCGCGGCCATGAGCTACGGCGCACTGTCCGAGGAGGCCCACGAGTGCATGGCTATCGCCATGAACCGTCTGGGCGGCAAGTCCACACCGGCGAGGGCGGCGAGGCCGAGGACCGCTACGGCACCGAGCGCAACTCCGCCATCAAGCAGGTGGCATCCGCCCGCTTCGGCGTGACAAGCAAGTACCTGGTCTCCGCCAGTGAGATCCAGATCAAGATGGCGCAAGGCGCGAAACCCGGCGAGGGCGGCCAGCTGCCCGGCGGCAAGGTTTACCGTGGGTCGCCAAGACCCGCAACTCGACCACCGGCGTCGGCCTGATCTCTCCCCGCCCCATCACGATATTTACTCGATCGAGGACCTGGCGCAGCTGATCTACGATTTGAAGTGCTCCAACCGCAAGGCAGCCATCAACGTCAAGCTCGTCAGCGAGGCCGGTGTCGGCACGATTGCCGCGGGCGTTGCCAAGGCCGGTGCGGAGGTCATCCTGATTTCCGGCTTTGACGGCGGCACGGGCGCAGCCCCCGCAACTCCATCCACAACGCAGGTCTGCCGTGGGAGCTGGGCATTGCCGAGGCACACCAGTGCCTGATCATGAACGGTCTGCGCAGCCGCGTCGCATCGAGGCGGACAGCAAGCTGATGAGTGGCCGCGACGTTGCCATTGCCGCCCTGCTGGGTGCCGAGGAATTCGGCTTCGGCACCGGCCCGCTGGTGGCCATGGGCTGCGTCATGATGCGCGTCTGCAACCTTGACACCTGCCCCATGGGCATCTGCACCCAGAACCCCGAGCTGCGCAAGCGGTTCAAGGGCAAGCCCGAGTACATCATGAACTTTATGCGCTTCATGGCCGAGGACCTGCGCGAGTACATGGCAAAGCTCGGCGTACGCACCGTTGATGAACTCGTCGGCCGCACCGACCTGTTGAAGGTCAAGGCCGCGCCCGCAGGTTCCCGCGCCAGTGAGATGGACCTGACCGCGCTTTTGCAGAACCCGCTGGTCGAGAACTCCAACGTACACTTCAACGCAAAGGATGTTTACAACTTCCAGCTGGAAAAGACCCCGACATGCGCATCCTGATGAAGAAGTTCAAAAGAGCTTCGACTCCGCCGAGCCGAAGCCCAGCACCGTCACGCTGGACGTCGGCAACACGGACCGCGCGTTCGGCACGATCATTGGCAGCGGATCACCGCCAGGTTCGGCAACACGCTGCCCGACGACACGTTCCATGTCGTCTGCCACGGCTACGGCGGCCAGAGCTTTGGCGCGTTCATCCCCCAGGGCCTGACGCTGGAACTGGTCGGCGACGCCAACGACTACCTTGGCAAGGGTCTGTCCGGCGGCAAGCTCGTCGTCTACCCGCCGAAGGACGCCGCCTTTGACCCAGCGAGAACATCGTCATCGGCAACGTGGCACTGTACGGTGCTACAGGCGGCACGGCGTTCATCAACGGCGTGGCCGGTGAGCGCTTCTGCGTGCGCAACTCCGGCGCAACTGCCGTTGTGGAGGGCGTGGGCGACCACGGCTGTGGTACATGACCGGCGGCACGGTGGTCGTGCTTGGCAAGACCGGCAGAACTTTGCAGCCGGCATGAGCGGCGGCATCGCCTACGTGCTGGACGAGGACTGGGACTTCTACCAGCGCGTCAACAAGGACATGGTCAGTCTGGAGCCTGTGAGCACAAGTACGATGTATCGCTGTTGAAAGACCTGATCCGTGAGCATGTGGACTGACCGGGTCGCCGCGCGGCGGGAAATCCTGACAACTTCGGCGGTATCTGCCCAAGTTCAAGAAGGTCCTGCCCACGACTACGACAAGATGCTGCGCCTGATCGCCCAGATGGAGGAAAAGGGCGAGGACAGCGAGCAGGCCCAGATCGAGGCGTTCTACGCCATGAAAGCGCAAAGGGGAGGCAGAGTACCATGGGCAAACCGACAGGATTTATGGAAATTACGCGGCAGACCAGTTTAGAGCTGCCGCCCGAGGAGCGCATCCATAATTTTAACGAGTTTCACGTCCCGCTGCATACCGACGAGCAGCAGGCCCAGGGCGCACGCTGCATGGACTGCGGCGTCCCCTTCTGCCAGAGCGGCGTTCAGCGGGGCGGCATGTTCAGCGGCTGCCCACTGAACAACCTGATCCCCGAGTGGAACGACCTGGTCTATCAGGGCAAGTGGGATCTGGCCGTGCACCGGCTGATCGCCACGAACCGATACCCGGAGTTCACCAGCCGGGTCTGCCCCGCCCTGTGCGAAGCCGCCTGCACCTGCGGCAATGTCACCGGCGACCCGGTCACGGTCAAGGAAAACGAGCGTGCCATCGTGGAATACGGTTACGAGCGGCGCCATTCATGCCGTGCCGCCCCGGCCCGCACGGGCAAGACCGTGGCGGTCATCGGCGCAGGTCCGCGGGCCTGTCCGTGGCCGACCTGCTCAACAAGCGCGGCCATCGCGTGACCATCTATGAGCGCGAGGACCGCGCAGGCGGCCTGCTGATGTACGGCATCCCCAACATGAAGCTGGAAAAGTGGGTCATTGACCGCCGCGTGAAAATTTTGCAGGACGAGGGCATTGAGTTTGTTTTAACGCCGACGTCGGCAATACGGTCAGCGCCGACGAGCTGAAAGCCCGCTATGACGCCGTAGTGCTCTGCTGCGGGGCAAAGAAAGCCCGCGACATCAGGCCCCGGCCGCGACGCGCAGGGCATCTTCTTTGCGGTGGATTACCTGACCAGCGTGACCCGCAGTCTGCTGGATTCCAACTTTGCGGACGGCAAGGCGGTTTCCGCCGCGGGCAAGCGCGTGCTGGTCATCGGCGGCGGCGACACCGGCAACGACTGCGTCGGCACGGCCATCCGCCAGGGCTGCGAGCGTCATGCAGCTGGAAATGATGCCCTGCCCGCCCGCGGCCCGCGCCCCGGCAACGACTGGCCCGAGTGGCGCGCGTGCTGAAAACCGACTACGGCCAGCAGGAGGCCATTGCCAAATTCGGACCCCGCGTCTACCAGACGACGGTCAAAGAGTTCTACAAGAACGAGGTCGGGCAGGTCTGCGGTGCGCTGATCCCAAGCTGAAAAGTGAGGTCGTCGATGGCCGACGCCAGATGGTGCCCACCGGCGAGGAGTTCACCGTGGACTGCGACCTTGTGCTGATTGCGGCAGGCTTTACGGGCTGCGAGCCCTATGTGGCCGATGCGTTCGGCGTCGAGCGCACGAAGCGCGGCACCGTGGCCGATGTGAGTACGCCACTGCCGACCCGAAGGTGTTCGCCTGCGGCGATATGCGCCGCGGCCAGAGCCTTGTCGTCTGGCGCTGCGAGGGCCGCGACACCGCTGCTGTCGTGGATGAAAAGCTGATGGGGTATACGAACCTGTGACCTACTTTCTTTGAAAAGATAGTAGGCAAAGAAACTTTAAAACCTTAACCCATACATGGGCAGCCCCTGTAACCCATACATTGTAGGGCGGGGCACCCTCACCCCGCTGCGCAGCCTGAGGGCAGGCCGCCTACATACTGCCCTGCAGGCGTCGAGGGCGCTGCCCCTTACAACATACAGCATAACACAAAAGGCACCTGCCCACACGGACAGGTGCATTTTTATATCGTATTATCGTTCACATTTCCAGAAATGACAACTGTATGGCTCTAATGTGCTGCCGCCGCCAAAGTCGTGGTCGTCCCTGTGATGAGGTCCACCGCGGCCGCAGCCGCGTCAAAGTGGGCGTCAAACGGATTGGCGTCCGCGTTGATGGCCACCAGCACCCGCTCACCGTCGGCATAGCGCTCAAAATCAGCTGCTTGGGCTGGACCAGCACATTGCGGTAGCTGCCCCAGCACAGCGCCTTGCTGCCCGTGTGGGCGTGGGCCAGCGCCGCGATCAGGTCGTTTCCTTCGGGCTTCTCCACCGCCGGCGCGCGTCGGGTCGCCGTTGCGCTTGTCGCCCTCCATACCCCATTCACTGCCGTAGTAGACCGACGGCACACCGGGCATACCGAACAACAGACCGTAGATGGGGCGTAGGCCCCTTGTCCGTCAAAATCGTCGCAATGCGCGTTACATCGTGGTTATCCACAAAACTCAGCAGGTGCTTGCCCGTGTACAGGCACCACTGCTCGGAGCCGAACTGGCGGTTCAGGCTGTAGCTGATTTCGTGCATGTTGCCCGTGTTGAAGCTCGAATACAGGCCCTTGTAGCACTCGTAGTTCGTTACGCTGTGGCAGGCGTGGTCGTTCATCCAGCGGTTGTAGTCGCCGTGCAGCGTCTCACCCACCAGTGCGAACTCCGGCTTGATGCTGTCGGCCAGCCGCGCAGCTCGGCCAGAAAGCCGAGGTCGAGGCAATAGGGCAACATCCAAACGCAGGCCGTCGATGTCGTAGTCCCGCACCCAGCCGCGCACAACGTCAAACAGGTAGTTTTCACCGCCGGGTTCTGCAGATTCAACTGACCAGCTCGTTGCAGCCCTCCCACGCTTCATACCAGAAGCCGTCGTTGTAGTTGGTGTTGCCGTCAAAGCTGATGTGGAACCAGTCCTTGTACGGGCTGTCCAGCGCTTCTCCTGCACGTCCTTGAACGCCCAGAAGCCACGGCCCACATGGTTGAACACGCCGTCAAACAGGATTTTTATGCCCTCCGCGTGCAGCGCCGCGCAGACCTGCTTGAGGTCGTCGTTTGTGCCCAGGCGGCAGTCCACCTTATTGTAGTCGCGGGTGTCATAGCCGTGGGCGTCGCTCTCGAACAGCGGGTTGAACAGCACGCAGGTCGCGCCCAGGCGCTTGATGTGCTCCACTCAGTCCAGCACCCGCAGAATGCGGTGCTCGTCCGCCTGCGCCTGGTCACCGTCGTTTTGCAGCGGTGCGCCGCAAAGCCCCAGCGGGTAGATCTGATAAACTACTGCCTCATCGTACCACATGTTGTTTCCTCCCCGAATTAAAACTTCTTTTCAGTTTTGGCTTGAGTATGACGTGGTAATACCGCGTCAGTGCCGCCAGTGCGCGGTCACACAGCCAGAACGACAGGTTGCCCGCGGCCAGCAGTGCTGCCAGCATCCCGATGCCGTCGGCCAGCAGCTCGTCCAGCACGGCAGGCCCGAGCAGCGCAAACAGCAAAAGATACACCAGCACCGTGCCCGCGTTGAACACCGCGAACTTCAGCACCCAGCGCAGGATCGTGCTTTTACGCCGTTCAGCTTGACGCGCAGCACGGGGTAATACCCATGACCAGCACGTAAAACAGCGCCAGTTCGGTCTCCGGCACAAAGAGCACGGCCAGAATTGCCACGCAGACGTAGAGGTCAGCGCGTAGCGCGTGCCGTATTCCTCCAGCACCGGGATGAGCAGGAACGCCGCCAGCATCGGCGCGGCATAGGTGCCGATCTGCGGTGCACTGCCCAGCAGCAAAAGCACCACCGAAAGCGCCCCAGCATACCGCAGAGGGCTATCTTCTGGCTTTCCGTTTTGCGCATCGTTCCGCCTCCCACCGCTTTTCGATTCTTGTACATTATACCCTATTTTGTTTCACATTGCAAGGCATCCATCTGTGCAACCGTACAAAATTGTAGCCTGCTCCCGGAAATAGGCGATCATATCGGGCAGGGCCTTGACGGTCTGACCTGTTGCTTTTGTATCATGCAGCAGGACGACACAGGTGTCCTGGCCATCAGCATCGCGGCGAATGTTGCGCAAAATCTGCGCGGCATCCGGGTGGCTGGCGGTGGCGTCCTCGGCGCAGACGTTCCAGTCGATCCAGTGGTAGCCCTTGTCCTCGGCCTGGGCCTTCAGGGTTTCATGATGCCGTTTCCGCCGTAGCGGTGGCTGACTGTGTTTGTGCTGCCGCCGAAACGCAGCCAGTCGATAGCCGCCACATCCACATACGGCTCCAACGCCTGGCGCAGCGTTCTGATGTCCTGCCAGAATGCGTCGGTGCTCGCATAAATTTTGGAGTATTGATGCGTCGCGCTGTGCAGCGCGATCTGATGCCACCGCCGCGATGTCCGCCACAAGGGGCAGATATTTTTCGTTGGCGTCCTGCGCGCAGACAAAGAAGGTGGCCGGGACCTGCTCCTTATCGAGAATTTCCAGAATTGGCCGGGTGTTTTGCTGGGGCCGTCGTCAAAGGTCAGGCAGACGATTTTGGGCAGCGCCGTCTCCCCGTCGCCGCCGACACCGCAAAGCAGTCGTTGGGGTGTCGGTCTCGGCGTACTCCCGGTGGTACAGCAGATGGATGATGCCGGACAGCAGCACCAGCATAGCCGCCAGCACCACGCCCGCCAGCAATCTTGCGTTTCGTTCCTCTCTGTCTGCATCCCGCCGCATGGCAAGCCCCTCCTCTGTTGTGGTTTGGTACAGGGTATGCGGGCACGACGGGAAATAGACACGCAGCGGCGGGGTGTGGTATAATAAGGTAAATCGGTGTTTGTCAAATTTTCTAAACAGTCTCATTGCATAGGAATGACAAACAGACTATTCTTAAAGTAGGAGGTGGTAGAAATGGCAAACGAAGATAAAAAGATTTTAATGCTATGTTGCATGATAAAAAGGATATGCCTAAAATTCAAATTATTACAGACCAGAAAAGCATTGAAAATATGGTGGAAGTAAAATGTATTTTGCCCCGCCAATCGACTATGATAAGGTAATGAAAAAATTCCTTATGGTAAAGTGATTACTGTTGGGAAAATACGAGAATACTTTGCGGAGTTGAATGGTGCAGATTTTACAGAACCGATTACAGCAGGAGTTTTGTTTCTATTGTGGCATGGGCGAGTTATCAGCGTTCGAAGATGAAACGCCTTATTGGAGAACTTTAAAAGCGAACGGAGAACTGAATGCTAAGTATCCAAATGGTATTGAAGCACAGAAAGAAAAATTAGAAGCAGAGGGACACTATTATTCAAAGGGCGTAAAATATACGGTACTATGTAAAGAACTATGAAAATTCTCTCTTTGTTTTGAAATAGACGCTTCCAGTTTGTGGGGGTACTCACATTTTTCCCGCCTATAGCCCCTTTAAAACCAGATTGGCACCGCAAGGCAGTACGCCTTTGCGGCAGCCAGGGGCCTACGCTCTACCCCAGAAACGTCCATACATAAACCAAAACCGGGCAGCTGCCGTAAAGATGGCAGCTGCCCGGTTCTATTGTATTGGTTTGGAATTTCTTTGGTTCTTTCTTTGTAAAGAAAAGAACACCCTTACCGCTTCGCTCTCGCCTCGTGCATCGCGTTGATGCGCTTGCGCCAGAGGCGCGGGGCAAAAGGGCCAGCATCGGGTAAGAGCTCCAGACGGCCCGCCAGCATGTCAAAGGCCAGCAGCAGCTTGACCGGGGCCGAGAAATCCGCAAAGCTGCCCATCGGGCCGACCATTTCCAGGCCTGGGCCGACGTTGTTCAGGCAGGTCGCGACGGATGTAAACGTCGTCACCAGATCGAACCCGTCCAGCGAGAGCAGCAGCACCGACAGCGTCAGCGCAGCATATAAATGTTGAAATAGTTGTGCACACGCGCAGCGTCTTTTCGTCCAGCGGTTTGCCCTCAAAGCGGACCGTCGTCACGGCATGGCTGTGCAGCATCTTGTTCAGGTCCTGCCGTGCCGCCTTGAAAGGATGATGACGCGCGATACTTTCAAGCCGCCCGCCGTCGAGCCCGCGCATATCCACAAACGTCAGGATCACGATCACGGTGCGGGAGTAGGTCGGCCAGAGGTTGAAGTCCGCCGTGGCGTAGCCGGTGGTCGTGACGATGGACGACACCTGGAAGAACGCCGTGCGCAGCGCTGTGCCGACTTTGTCGTACATACTCGCGATGTTCGCCGTGATCGTCAGCGTCGAGAACGCGACGATGCCTAAGTAGACGTGCATCTCCTCAGGGCGAACGCCTCACGGAAATGCAGCAGCAGAAATAATACAGGTTAAAGTTAATGCCGAACAGCAGCATGAACACGCCGATGACGATCTCAAAATACGGGCTGTTGTACGCGCCGACGCTCAGCGCCTTGTTGCTGAAGCCGCCCGTGCCCGCCGTGCCGAACGCATGAATGGCGTCAAACAGCGGCATACCGCCCGCGCAGGCAGAATCGTCTCGATGACGGTCATGACCAGATAAATGGCATACAAAATCTTTGCGCTGTCGCTCAGCTTGCTGGAAATTTTTCCGCAGGTCGGGCCGGGGACCTCGGCGCGCATCAGGTGCATGGCACGGCCATCGGTCATGGGCAGCACGGCCATGGCAAAGACCAGCACGCCCATGCCGCCGATCCAGTGGGAAAAGCTGCGCCAGAACAGCGTGCCGTGGCTCAGCGCCTCGACGTCGGTCAGAATTGTCAGGCCTGTCGTCGTAAAGCCCGAGACCGTCTCAAAAAGCATCGGCAAAGGACGGTATCTCGCCGGAGATGACAAACGGCATTGCGCCGAAACCGACATCAGCAGACAAGCGCCACGATGGCCAGGCCGTCGCGGGCGTAGATTTTCGTGTTTTGGGGGTGCGCAGGCTGGTTATCAGGCCCAGCGCCAGCACGATCAGCATCGGCCACAGGAAGGAAAGCACAACGCTCCACTCGCCGTAGATGGCGGCGCAGCGGAAAGAGCATGAGGGCTGCTTCGATCAGGAAGATGCGCCCAGCACAAACCCTACCATTTTATAGTTCATGGCTGCGTCCTCACTTTACAATGTCGCGCGCAGCGGTGCAGCGTTGTGTCGGTGGTGACGATGACGACATCGTCGCCCTCCTGCAGGCATCGTTGCCGGACGGGATGACCGTCTGGCCATTGCGGCGCGATGCCCGCCACCAGCAGCCTGCGCAGGGTCAGATCCTTCAGCGGTACGCCGATGAACGGCAAACCCGGCGCAACGTTGAATTCCAGCGCCTCCCGCGCCCGCCCACCAGACGGTGCAGCGTCTTGATGTTCTCCGACTCAAAGCTGTTCTGCATGGCGCGGACGTACATGGCAATGGACTCCGACGTGACCGACGCCGTGGAGACGACGCTGTCCACCATCCCTTGGCAGCGGCCAGCTCGGCGAAGGACTCGCGGTTGATCTTGGCCACGACCTTGCAGGAGTTTATCTGGGAGGCGTACATCGCCAGAATGATGTTTGTTTCGTCCAGGCCGGTCAGCGCCACAAAGGCGTCCATATCGGTGATGCGCTCCTCACTCAGCAGCTCGGCATCCGCACCGTCACCGTGGATGACCAGCACGCCGGGGAACTTCTCGCTCATCTCCTGGCAGCGGGCCGCATCGCTGTCGATGACGGTCACCCGCTTCTGGATGTCCTGCAGCTCCTTGACCAGATAGTAGGTCATCCGGCTTGCACCGACGATCATGACGTTGCTGGCCTTGGCCTTGAACAGGTTCAGCTTGCGGAAGAAGGATTCCAGATCGGGCCGAGGCCGTCAGGTGAATCTTGTCCCCGGCCCGCAGCGTAAACATACCCGTGGGGATGATCGTCTCGCTGCCGCGGGCGACAGCGCAGATCAGAATTTTGACCCGGATGTTGCGGTACAGGTCCGACAGCTGCAAGCCCACCAGCGGGTTGTCGTCGGCCAGGCGGTACTCAATCAGCTCAAACCGCTGGCGGCAGAACTGCTCACGCTTGATGGCAGACGGGAAACGCAGCGCGGGCAATCTCACGCGCCGTGGCTTTCCGGGTTGACGAACATCGACAGACCAAGGTCATCGCGCATAAAGCGCAGCTGCTTCTCATACTCCGGGTTGCGGATACGCGCAATCGTGTGCTGCGTGCCAGCTTTTGGCGACGAGGCAGGCCAGGATGTTGATCTCATCACTGGACGTTGTGGCGATCAGCAGGTCTGCGCCGTCCTCAAACGCCTCCTTCTGCACATCATAGCAGCCGCCGTTGCCGGCCAGACCGCGCACGTCATAGATATTGACAATGTCCTCGATCAGGTCAGGGTTTTGGTCGATGACGACGATGTCGTTATTTTCCGCCGTAAGCTGGGCGGTCAGGGCACAGCCAACCTTGCCGGGCCGACGACCACGATTCTCATACGAACCTTCCTTTCATCCCCATTATAACTTTTACATAGAGGAACTTTATCTATCCCCCGCCCCAAAGGGAGCGACAAACGGCAGCCTTCACTGGAATTGTTACGTTCATCAAAACCAAGTGATAACTGTCGTTTCTCTGCTTCTTCTTTCTTTTGGGCAGCTAAAGTCTTTTTCCGAACGTATGTTTTTGTAAATGAAACCCTATCCCCATTAAAGACAATCAACGGATTAATGAACCAATTATATTCGTTTGGACCTCTTGCTATGATTTCACTTTGTACGAGCTCTGCCAATCCTTTGTATATGGCTGTCTGATTTGTATTGGGTGTATTCTAAGCATTTTCGCCTATCGAAAATTATCATATCATTCTTAGGCTTCATGCAAGTTAGAATATACCCGAAAACCCGAATAGCTGATTGTGATAGATTGAAAAAAGCGGCAAAATTCGCAAGGTATAGTTTTGCAAATTGCTCTTCATCTACTTCTATTTGTCGGATAAACGAGGTTTTGAATACTTCTCCTGTATCTTATCAGCAACAGCAACTACAGCTTTTTATCACTTCCCATACTACTTTTGTATTTCTTAACAACGTGATTTTCAATCCCTTCAATTGTTTCATAAAGGGGTTTTCTTCGTTTTTTTGAAAATCGGTTAATTTGAGTACTTTCTTATTTTCCATAAACATTCTATTTAGGCAAATTTGACTTTCTATATATCGGTGAAAAAGTATAATTTGATTTTCCACAAAGGAATATTTAAATTTCCATTAATACAATAAAAAAGCAAAATATATTTTCCTTTTTAACATCTAATAGGAAGAGTGACTTTCTAATATGGAAAATCTGATTTTCCAATATGGAAAATACCCTATATTGAGTATCAACTACTTAACTTATTCTATTTCTTAAGTTCTTATTATACCCTAAAAACGGCATATAATCAACTACTTAAAAAATCATCGGTCGGGGAGCGCCCAGCGGCAGGGGCGGGACCACCCGTCCCGACGATACACCATAAACTTTTCGAATAAGCACACAACCGTTTTCGAACCCTGCAAAATTTCTTCCGAACCCGAACGGCGTAACACTCCATTGAGTGAAGCTGCCGTTTGGTCGCTGGGGCGGGGGGGTTACATACCATGCCGAAACCTCTGCTTCTGGTGATTTGCTTGGTAGGTCTTTCCCTCTTCCATAGCTTTTGATATGTTTGGGAAATGATGCCTTAAAGCCTCAGTTGTTCGGAATTGAACAAGTCTTTCATCTTACCAAGTTCTTTTCAATTCCTTGGTTTCGGTCTTTAGTTCTTGTTCTCCGTTCTTAGTCGGTTACTGGTTGTCCTTGCATTGTCCATTTGCTGTCTATAATACTCCTTGTCGTTCTCGGCTTTGAATACCTTTGTGCCGTTTCGCTCTTTTTCAAGTATAGCCTTTCCCAGTCTATCGGATAGCTGTTCATTTTCCCCCTCTAAAGCCTTTATTTTGGCTTTTAAGGCATCTTTTTCCCTATCGTTAACCGTTTTCCCTATCAAGCCGTAAAACTTCTCTGAAGCCTTAGAAATGAGTTTTGGACGTTTTCTTTGTTTCAATGGAACGTAGTTCTTTCTGAAGCTGAAGAAGCTGGTTTTGCACGTCCTTGTGCTTGTCTAACGCACTGGATATATCGTTGGATAGTTCCTGAAGCTGTTCTTTCGCACATTCGGTCTTGTACTGCATAGCCGATAAGTGTTTGCGATCAGAAGAAACACCACGTTCCATGCCCAGTGCTTCAGATGCTATGGTTTGGAGTTCTGCCATGTCATCACGCGATAAACGCACACTCTTCCCGTTCGGCTGCGTCCAATCGAAAACTACATGGGCGTGAAGGTTAGGTGTCCATTGCTTTGCGTTCATGTATCCTTCGTCCTTGTGTATATGGATTTGAAACGCTTCAATACCGAAACGTTCCTTGCAGACCGCAGCGAATTGCTGGAGTTCCTGCATGGTGGTTTCTTGCTTGATTACTATTACCCCCTCCCGTATGGGTGCTGCTTTAGTCTGCATCTTCTGCCCAACCGTATCGAAATATCTCTGTTTCGCACTCTCCAGCCGATGGGAGATGCTATCTCCAACCCAGCTTTCATTCAAATGACTAAGTTCCGGACGAACATAGTCAACTCTTTTCCCTAAAGTTGTGAATCTCGCTCCCCGGCTTCACTGCTTGTACATGAATACTTGTTGCTCCCATAAGTTAACATTTTTGTGACAATCGATAACAGCCGGTGACAGCCGGCTGACAGGGGGTTAAGGGGCTTGTCCTTACACACGTACCCTTTAGGGTGCTAGTGTGCTATCACCATACTGCATAGGTGCGAAGTTAGTGAATGTTTTGTAAATGCACAAATAAAGGGGAAAACATTTGGATTTGCGACAATAAAGTACTACCTTTGTTGCTGACCAAACGGTAGCTGACCGATACGGGAGAGTTACCAAAATACAAGCCGCTGGAGTTAATTGACGGACATCCGACATCCCCAGCGGCTTTATTTTTGCCTATCTGCTTCGTCTAGGCATACCAGTACCTCTACTAAAAATGTACTTCAAAGATACTTATTTTCTACCGACTTGATAGTTTTTACCCCATATTCTTGGACATTTTTCCCCCATGAGGTTATCTTTGTAGGGTGAAGAAACCCATAAACGGGGATAGATTGAATGCTGGGAAGCATAAACAATCGGGGTAAGGTTAGCGAACCTTGCCTTTCATCCCCCATTATAACTTTACATAGAGGAACTTTATCTATCCCCCCCCCAAAGGGAGCGACCAAACGGCAGCTTCACTCAATGGAGTGTTACAGTTCATCAAAACCAAGTGATAACTGTCGTTTCTCTGCTTCTTCTTTCTTTTGGGCAGCTAAAGTCTTTTTCCGAACGTATGTTTTTGTAAATGAAACCCTATCCCCATTAAAGACAATCAACGGATTAATGAACCAATTATATTCGTTTGGACCTCTTGCTATGATTTCACTTTGTACGAGCTCTGCCAATCCTTTGTATATGGCTTTGTCTGATTTGTATTGGGTGTATTCTAAGCATTTTCGCCTATCGAAAATTATCATATCATTCTTAGGCTTCATGCAAGTTAGAATATACCCGAAAACCCGAATAGCTGATTGTGATAGATTGAAAAAAGCGGCAAAATTCGCAAGGTATAGTTTTGCAAATTGCTCTTCATCTACTTCTATTTGTCGGATAAACGAGGTTTTGAATACTTCTCCTGTATCTGTATCAGCAACAGCAACTACAGCTTTTTTATCACTTCCCGTACTACTTTTGTATTTCTTAACAACGTGATTTTCAATCCCTTCAATTGCTTGTTTCATAAAGGGGTTTTCTTCGTTTTTTTGAAAATCGGTTAATTTGAGTACTTTCTTATTTTCCATAAACATTCTATTTAGGCAAATTTGACTTTCTATATATCGGTGAAAAAGTATAATTTGATTTTCCACAAAGGAATATTTAAATTTCCATTAATACAATAAAAAAGCAAAATATATTTTCCTTTTTAACATCTAATAGGAAAGAGTGACTTTCTAATATGGAAAATCTGATTTTCCAATATGGAAAATACCCTATATTGAGTATCAACTACTTAACTTATTCTATTTCTTAAGTTCTTATTATACCCTAAAAACGGCATATAATCAACTACTTAAAAAATCATCGGTCGGGGAGCGCCCAGCGGCAAGGGGCGGGACCACCCGTCCCGACGAGCGCCCACACCATAAACTTTTTTTCGAATAAGCACACAACCGTTTTTCGAACCCTGCAAAATTTCTTCCGAACCCGAACGGCGTAACACTCCATTGAGTGAAGCTGCCGTTTGGTCGCTCCCCCTTTGGGGGCGGGGGGGGTTACATACCCATGCCGAAACCTCTGCTTCTGGTGATTTGCTTGAGTAGGTCTTTCCCCTCTTCCATAGCTTTTGATATGTTTGGGAAATGATGCCTTAAAGCCTCCAGTTGTTCGGAATTGAACAAGTCTTTCATCTTACCAAGTTCTTTTTTCAATTCCTTGGTTTCGGTCTTTAGTTCTTGGTTCTCCGTTCTTAGTCGGTTACTGGTTGTCCTTGCATTGTCCATTTGCTGTCTATAATACTCCTTGTCGTTCTCGGCTTTGAATACCTTTGTGCCGTTTCGCTCTTTTTCAAGTATAGCCTTTCCCAGTCTATCGGATAGCTGTTCATTTTCCCCCTCTAAAGCCTTTATTTTGGCTTTTAAGGCATCTTTTTCCCTATCGTTAACCGTTTTCCCTATCAAGCCGTAAAACTTCTCTGAAGCCTTAGAAATGAGTTTTTGGACGTTTTTCTTTGTTTCAATGGAACGTAGTTCTTTCTGAAGCTGAAGAAGCTGGTTTTGCACGTCCTTGTGCTTGTCTAACGCACTGGATATATCGTTGGATAGTTCCTGAAGCTGTTCTTTCGCACATTCGGTCTTGTACTGCATAGCCGATAAGTGTTTGCGATCAGAAGAAACACCACGTTCCATGCCCAGTGCTTCAGATGCTATGGTTTGGAGTTCTGCCATGTCATCACGCGATAAACGCACACTCTTCCCGTTCGGCTGCGTCCAATCGAAAACTACATGGGCGTGAAGGTTAGGTGTCCATTGCTTTGCGTTCATGTATCCTTCGTCCTTGTGTATATGGATTTGAAACGCTTCAATACCGAAACGTTCCTTGCAGACCGCAGCGAATTGCTGGAGTTCCTGCATGGTGGTTTCTTGCTTGATTACTATTACCCCCTCCCGTATGGGTGCTGCTTTAGTCTGCATCTTCTGCCCAACCGTATCGAAATATCTCTGTTTCGCACTCTCCAGCCGATGGGAGATGCTATCTCCAACCCAGCTTTCATTCAAATGACTAAGTTCCGGACGAACATAGTCCAACTCTTTTTCCCTAAAGTTGTGAATCTCGCTCCCCGGCTTCACTGCTTGTACATGAATACTTGTTGCTCCCATAAGTTAACATTTTTGTGACAATCGATAACAGCCGGTGACAGCCGGCTGACAGGGGGTTAAGGGGGCTTGTCCCCTTACACACGTACCCTTTAGGGTGCTAGTGTGCTATCACCATACTGCATAGGTGCGAAGTTAGTGAATGTTTTGTAAATGCACAAATAAAGGGGAAAACATTTGGATTTGCGACAATAAAGTACTACCTTTGTTGCTGACCAAACGGTAGCTGACCGATACGGGAGAGTTACCAAAATACAAGCCGCTGGAGTTAATTGACGGACATCCGACATCCCCAGCGGCTTTATTTTTGCCTATCTGCTTCGTCTAGGCATACCAGTACCTCTACTAAAAATGTACTTCAAAGATACTTATTTTCTACCGACTTGATAGTTTTTACCCCATATTCTTGGACATTTTTCCCCCATGAGGTTATCTTTGTAGGGTGAAAGAAACCCATAAACGGGGATAGATTGAATGCTGGGAAGCATAAACAATCGGGGTAAGGTTAGCGAACCTTGCCTTTCATCCCCCATTATAACTTTACATAGAGGAACTTTATCTATCCCCCCCCCGCCCCCAAAGGGGGAGCGACCAAACGGCAGCTTCACTCAATGGAGTGTTACAGTTCATCAAAACCAAGTGATAACTGTCGTTTCTCTGCTTCTTCTTTCTTTTGGGCAGCTAAAGTCTTTTTCCGAACGTATGTTTTTGTAAATGAAACCCTATCCCCATTAAAGACAATCAACGGATTAATGAACCAATTATATTCGTTTGGACCTCTTGCTATGATTTCACTTTGTACGAGCTCTGCCAATCCTTTGTATATGGCTTTGTCTGATTTGTATTGGGTGTATTCTAAGCATTTTCGCCTATCGAAAATTATCATATCATTCTTAGGCTTCATGCAAGTTAGAATATACCCGAAAACCCGAATAGCTGATTGTGATAGATTGAAAAAAGCGGCAAAATTCGCAAGGTATAGTTTTGCAAATTGCTCTTCATCTACTTCTATTTGTCGGATAAACGAGGTTTTGAATACTTCTCCTGTATCTGTATCAGCAACAGCAACTACAGCTTTTTTATCACTTCCCGTACTACTTTTGTATTTCTTAACAACGTGATTTTCAATCCCTTCAATTGCTTGTTTCATAAAGGGGTTTTCTTCGTTTTTTTGAAAATCGGTTAATTTGAGTACTTTCTTATTTTCCATAAACATTCTATTTAGGCAAATTTGACTTTCTATATATCGGTGAAAAAGTATAATTTGATTTTCCACAAAGGAATATTTAAATTTCCATTAATACAATAAAAAAGCAAAATATATTTTCCTTTTTAACATCTAATAGGAAAGAGTGACTTTCTAATATGGAAAATCTGATTTTCCAATATGGAAAATACCCTATATTGAGTATCAACTACTTAACTTATTCTATTTCTTAAGTTCTTATTATACCCTAAAAACGGCATATAATCAACTACTTAAAAAATCATCGGTCGGGGAGCGCCCAGCGGCAAGGGGCGGGACCACCCGTCCCGACGAGCGCCCACACCATAAACTTTTTTTCGAATAAGCACACAACCGTTTTTCGAACCCTGCAAAATTTCTTCCGAACCCGAACGGCGTAACACTCCATTGAGTGAAGCTGCCGTTTGGTCGCTCCCCATTACATTACATACCCATGCCGAAACCTCTGCTTCTGGTGATTTGCTTGAGTAGGTCTTTCCCCTCTTCCATAGCTTTTGATATGTTTGGGAAATGATGCCTTAAAGCCTCCAGTTGTTCGGAATTGAACAAGTCTTTCATCTTACCAAGTTCTTTTTTCAATTCCTTGGTTTCGGTCTTTAGTTCTTGTCTTTCTTCTTGGTTCTCCTTGCATTGTCCATTTGCTGTCTATAATACTCCTTGTCGTTCTCGGCTTTGAATACCTTTGTGCCGTTTCGCTTTTTAAGTATAGCCTTTCCCAGTCTATCGGATAGCTGTTCATTTTCCCCTCCTAAAGCCTTTATTTTGGCTTTT
>SCPP01000210.1_pt1 | contig 21486 bp, 26 predicted proteins | sample 6106811 | NCBI WGS metagenome assembly SCPP01 (sample SAMN10720449, study PRJNA508395) | human gut metagenome | isolation source: Participant 2 stool, 15 month | host: Homo sapiens | collected 2018
CGACGGATTTGCCTGTCTGACTCCTACTTGCTTGCCCCGGTCTTCCCATTCCTGGATGTGCTGTCCTTCTGTGTCCCACAGTTCTGATGATACGCGGTACAGGAATCTCAACCTGTTGTCCATCGGCTACGCTTTTCAGCCTCGCCTTAGGCCCCGACTTACCCAGAGCAGATCAGCTTTACTCTGGAAACCTTGGATATTCGGCCTGGAGGATTCCACCTCCATCTCGCTACTCATTCCGGCATTCTCTTCTTAAAAGTCCACAGCTCCTTGCCGGTACTGCTTCGCCCTTTAAGAATGCCTCTACCAACGATCTCTCGTTCCTAAGCTTCGGTGTTGTGTTTCAGCCCCGGACATTTTCGGCGCAGGACCTCGACCAGTGAGCTATTACGCACTCTTTGAATGTGTGGCTGCTTCTGCCAACATCCTGGTTGTCTCTGAAATCCCACATCCTTTTCCACTTAACACACACTTTGGGACCTTAGCTGTAGGTCTGGGCTCTTCCCTTTCGACTGCCCAACTTATCTCGTGCAGTCTGACTCCCGTACATCATTTATGCGGCATTCGGAGTTTGATATCCCTGGTAAGCTTTGACGCCCCCTTAGGAATTCAGTGCTCTACCGCTAAACTAATACGAGGCTAGCCCTAAAGCTATTTCGAGGAGAACCAGCTATCTCCGGGTTCGATTGGAATTTCTCCCCTATCCACACCTCATTCCCACCCTTTCAACGGATGTGGATCCGGTCCTCCACGGAATTTTACTTCCGCTTCAACCTGACATGGATAGTCACCCGGTTTCGGGTCTGCCTGCGCTGACTTTACGCCCATTTGAGACTTGGTTTCCTTCGGCTCCACGGCTTTACCGCTTAACCTCTGCCAGCATACGGGCAACTCGCCGGACCGTTTACAAAGTACGCGGTCGCACCTTAACGTGCTCCCACAGCTTGTAGACACAGGGTTTCAGGTTTTCACTCTCCCGGGGTCCTTTTCACCTTCCTTCACAGTACTATGCGCCATCGGTCACTAAGGAGTATTTAGCCTTGAGGGTGGTCCTCCGACTTCCCGCAGGGTTTCGTGTCTCGTAGTACTCTGGATCCTGCCGCTGCCTATCGCTTTCATGTACGAGGGCTTTCACTTCTGGCCTGGCTTCCCAGCCCGTTCCATTAACGAATCAGCTCACTTATGCAGTTCGTAACCCCAGCATGCACGCACGCTGGTTTAGCTCCTCCGCGTTCGCTCGCCGCTACCCCAGAATCGATGTTTCTTTCTTTTCCTCCGGGTACTTAGATGTTTCAGTTCCCCGGGTTCCCCACGTACAGCTATGTATTCACTGCACGCTGACAGAGGTTTCCTCTGCCGGGTTTCCCCATTCGGATATCTCCGGATCATTGGATATGTGCTCCTCCCCGAAGCTTTTCGCAGCTTATCACGTCCTTCATCGGCTCTTAGTGCCAAGGCATCCACCCTGCGCTCTTTATAGCTTGACCAAACGATGTTCGCCTGCGGGTGCGGGCTACTTATCTTAGGATGCATAGCGTTGCATCCTTTGGTTCTAGGTTTACAAATTTGTTGTTTGTTTCCATACATTTTCATGTATGGCCTCGGATGTCTTGATATTCGATTGAATATTCAATTCTTTTTGTTCAATATGCGGTTTTCAAGGTACGTATCTGGCTGATATTTTTATCAGTCATTTGCAGGCTCGAGTGACTCGAACTCACAAATCACTGGTAAAAACCAGTTATGAACAGCACTTCCCTGCTGACGTAGGTTAACACGTTCTTTCTGTCTTTTCAGACTTCACAGGCTTCGCCTTTCTCTCCACCCATTGGAACATGTCTGTTCTATATAAAACACTCATTCGAGTGAGTCTTTTGAAGGGATCCGGCAGCCACCTGCTCTCCCATGCCGTCTCCAGCATAGTACCATCGGCCGCTTAAGTCTTAACCATCGTGTTCGGGATGGGTACGGGTGTTTCCCCTTAAGCGCATCGCCACCGGAATCTTTTCGTGTCCTTTCATTGAACACTAAACAGTATATAAAACCCTTACTTCATTCTTCCTTAGAAAGGAGGTGATCCAGCCGCACCTTCCGATACGGCTACCTTGTTACGACTTCACCCCAGTTACCTGCCCCGCCTTCGGCAGCTCTCTCCTTGCGGTTGAGTCACTGACTTCGGGCGTTGCTGACTCCATGGTGTGACGGGCGGTGTGTACAAGACCCGGGAACGTATTCACCGCGGCATTCTGATCCGCGATTACTAGCGATTCCAGCTTCGTGTAGTCGAGTTGCAGACTACAGTCCGAACTGGGACGTTATTTTTGAGATTCGCTCCCCCTCGCAGGCTCGCTTCTCTTTGTTTACGCCATTGTAGCACGTGTGTAGCCCAAATCATAAGGGGCATGATGATTTGACGTCATCCCCACCTTCCTCCAGGTTATCCCTGGCAGTCTCTCTAGAGTGCCCATCTTATCTGCTGGCTACTAAGGATAAGGGTTGCGCTCGTTGCGGACTTAACCCAACATCTCACGACACGAGCTGACGACAACCATGCACCACCTGTCATCCCTGTCCCGAAGGAAAGGCAACATTACTTGCCGGTCAGGGGAGATGTCAAGAGCAGGTAAGGTTCTTCGCGTTGCTTCGAATTAAACCACATGCTCCACCGCTTGTGCGGGTCCCCGTCAATTCCTTTGAGTTTCATTCTTGCGAACGTACTCCCCAGGTGGAATGCTTAATGCGTTTGCGGCGGCACCGAAGAGCTTTGCTCCCCAACACCTAGCATTCATCGTTTACGGCGTGGACTACCAGGGTATCTAATCCTGTTTGCTCCCCACGCTTTCGAGCCTCAACGTCAGTTACCGTCCAGTAAGCCGCCTTCGCCACTGGTGTTCCTCCTAATATCTACGCATTTCACCGCTACACTAGGAATTCCGCTTACCTCTCCGGCACTCTAGAAAAACAGTTTCCAAAATGCAGTCCCGGGGTTGAGCCCCGGGCTTTCACTTCAGACTTGCTCCGCCGTCTACGCTCCCTTTACACCCAGTAAATCCGGATAACGCTTGCCCCCTACGTATTACCGCGGCTGCTGGCACGTAGTTAGCCGGGGCTTTAGTCAGGTACCGTCATTATCTTCCCTGCTGATAGAGCTTTACATACCGAGATACTTCTTCGCTCACGCGGCGTCGCTGCATCAGGGTTTCCCCCATTGTGCAATATTCCCCACTGCTGCCTCCCGTAGGAGTTTGGGCCGTGTCTCAGTCCCAATGTGGCCGGTCACCCTCTCAGGTCGGCTACTGATCGTCGGCTTGGTAAGCCGTTACCCCACCAACTAGCTAATCAGACGCGGGTCCATCTCATACCACCGGAGTTTTTACCCCTGCACCATGCGGTGCTGTGGTCTTATGCGGTATTAGCAGTCATTTCTGACTGTTATCCCCCTGTACAAGGCAGGTTACCCACGCGTTACTCACCCGTCCGCCGCTCAGTCAGTTTTAATTCCATCCGAAAACTTCCTTAAAACCGCTTCGCTCGACTTGCATGTGTTAGGCACGCCGCCAGCGTTCATCCTGAGCCAGGATCAAACTCTCATGTTTAAAGTTGATTCTTATTCAAGATTACTTAGCTTGGCTAATGTTATCTTAAACCGTCCCTCCAGAAACTTCGTTTTGTCGAAGTCGCGTTCGATTTGCTGATGTCCGCAAGCGGCCGTCATCAAATCTTCATTCGCGCATTTACTTGGTTTTTGTTCTGAATTTTCAAATCCTAAGGTCTAAACCAAACCTTTTGAATTGTTAGAATTTTCAGGGTTTTAAACACTGTTCAATCTTTCATTTTCAAGGAACTTCTTTGTTGTTTGACTTTTCGTCCGCAACGGTTATTTATTATAACCGATTGTTTTTCATTTGTCAACAACTTTTTTAAATTTATTTTTCTTTTTTCAAACGCCCTGCGCTCTCTCAGGCGCGAAATATATAATATCAAACATATCTTCATATGTCAACAACTTTTTTAAGATTTTTTATTTTATTTTTTCTCAACCAGGCGTTTCCCTGATTTGTGTGATCAAAAGCGAATATTTAGACAATTTCAGGCTTCCGAAGAAGCCTGAAACCCATCTGCGCCAAAGGCGTTTACAGAAGATATTTCTTTATATATCTCCCTGTATATGATACCGGGCTTTCTGATACTTCTTCCGGCGTTCCCTTTGCGATCACCGTACCGCCCTTATCTCCGCCTTCGGGTCCCATATCGATAATATAATCTGCAGTCTTGATCACATCCAGATTATGTTCAATCACTACTACTGTATTTCCACCATCAGATAAGCGCCGGAGAATCTCAATCAGTTTATGAACATCGGCAAAGTGAAGCCCTGTGGTGGGCTCATCAAAATATATGGTCCTTCCCGTTCCGCGCTTGGAAAGCTCCGTCGCCAGTTTGATTCTCTGGGCTTCTCCGCCAGAAAGTTCTGTAGAGGGCTGTCCCAAACGGATATATCCAAGCCCTACATCATAAAGGGTCTGAATCTTTCTGGTAATAGAAGGTACATTTTCAAAGAACGTCAGAGCATCCTCCACCGTCATATTTAACACATCATAGATGTTCTTCCCCTTATACTTCACCTCCAGAGTCTCCCTGTTATACCTCTTTCCGCCGCAGACCTCACATGGAACATAAACATCCGGAAGAAAATGCATCTCAATCTTGATGATCCCGTCGCCGGAGCAGGCCTCACAGCGTCCGCCCTTTACGTTAAAGCTAAAACGTCCCTTGCTGTATCCCCTGGCTTTGGCATCACTGGTAGAGGCAAACAGATCGCGGATCAGATCAAATACTCCTGTGTAGGTGGCCGGATTAGATCTGGGAGTGCGTCCAATTGGAGACTGGTCAATGGCAATAACCTTGTCCAGCTGTTCCGTGCCTTCTATACACTTATGCTTTCCCGGTATGGTTCTCGCCCGGTTCAGCTTTTTCGCCAGGGCTTTATACAGAATCTCATTTACAAGAGAACTCTTTCCTGATCCGGATACACCTGTAACGCAGGTCATCACTCCCAGCGGGAAGGATACATCAATATTTTTCAGATTGTTCTCCGCCGCCTTTCGTACTGTAATCCAGCCAGCAGGGGGCCGACGCTTTTCCGGCACGGGAATGCGGATGCGGCCGCTTAAGTAGGCCCTGTAATAGAATCCGGGTTTGCCATAATTTCTTCTGCCGTACCTACCGCTACGATCTGCCCTCCATGTTCACCGGCCCTGGGGCCAATATCTACAATACAATCCGCCGCCCGCATGGTATCCTCATCATGCTCCACCACCAGGACACTGTTGCCAAGATCCCGCAGGTGAAAAGGGTCTTTAAGAGCTTGTCATTGTCCCTCTGGTGAAGGCCGATGCTTGGCTCATCCAGAATGTATGCCACGCCCACCAGACCGGAACCGATCTGCGTTGCCAGACGGATGCGCTGGGCCTCTCCGCCAGATAAGGTGCCCGTAGCCCGCGAAAGAGACAGATAATCCAGTCCCACATCAATGAGAAAGCTGATCCTGGCACGAATCTCCTTTAAAATAGACTCTCCGATGGTCTGCTGCATAGGGGTCAGCTTCAGCTCATCCATAAACTCCTTAAACTTCACAATGGACATATTAGTGGCTTCATAGATGTTCCTATCCCCCACCGTTACCGCCAGAGATTCCTTTTTCAGTCTCTGTCCGCGGCAGACCGGACAGGGCGTAATGCGCATATACGTCTCATATTCTGCCTTGGAGGCCTCAGAAAAGGTTTCCTTGTAACGGCGGCTGACATTTTCAATCAGCCCCTCAAAGGCCACATCATAGACGCCTTCGCCTCTCTGGCTTTTATAGCGCACCTTTACCTCATGCCCTCCGGTGCCGTACAGCAGGATATCATGGATTTCCTTGGGATATGCCTCAAAGGGGGTATCAAGATCAAAGTGGTACTCTTTTGCCAAAGCGTCCAGGATCGCCCGGGTAAAGCTCCCCTTATCCGTACAGGACTGCCAGCCTAAAACTACGATAGCGCCCTGGTTAATCGAAAGAGACGGATCTGGAATCATCAGGTTTTCATCAAACTCCATCTTATAGCCCAGTCCAAAACACTCCGGACAGGCTCCGAAGGGATTGTTAAAGGAAAAACTACGAGGCTCTATCTCATCGATACTGATATCGCAGACAGGACAGGAAAAACTCTGGCTGAAATTAACTGGCTCCCCTCCGATCACATCTACCGTCATCAGGCCGCCGCTTAAGGCCATAACCGTCTCAATGGAGTCTGTCAGACGATTTTCAATCCCTTCTTTCACTACCAGACGGTCTACCACGATCTCTATATTGTGTTTGATATTCTTTTCAAGATGAATCTCCTCAGAAAGCTCATAGAGATTTCCATCAATCCGTACACGCATATAACCGCTTTTTCTGGCCTGCTCCAGAACCTTTACATGCTCTCCCTTCCGTCCCCGGACCACAGGCGCTAACAGCTGCAGCCTTGTACGCTCCGGCATAGCCATAATCTGGTCTACCATCTGGTCAATGGTCTGCTTGTGAATCTCCCTTCCGCACTTCGGACAATGGGGGATTCCCACTCTGGCATAAAGAAGCCTCATATAATCATAAATCTCTGTCACCGTACCCACCGTGGAGCGCGGATTACGGTTCGTGGATTTCTGATCAATGGAAATGGCCGGAGACAGGCCTTCAATGCTTTCTACATCCGGCTTTTCCATCTGTCCTAAAAACTGACGGGCATAGGAAGACAGGGATTCCATATATCGTCTCTGCCCTTCTGCATAAATCGTGTCAAATGCCAGAGAAGATTTTCCAGAGCCCGAAAGGCCCGTCAAAACCACCAGCTCATCTCTGGGAATATCCACGGAAACATGCTTCAGATTATGTTCGCTGGCTCCCCGGATCTTAATGTATTGCTTTGCCATGGCGTAAACTCCTAAAATCATTTGATGCAATCAGTATATCACATCAAAGCCTGTTTTTCAAACATTTGTTCGATATTACAAAAAAGGAAATTCCTATCTGCACAGACATTCCCTTCCTTTAAAAACCTCGCACATAATTCCGGCTCCCAGACGAAATCCGTCACAGAAGGTCTGGCTTTTTTCTATATAAGTCAGCTCCAGATAATGCTCTAACAGCGCATCAAAACTCTTTCGGCTTTCATCGTCCAGCTTTTTTGAAAATTCCTCGATTTCCTGAACTGACTGTCTGCACAGCCGGTCATACTCCTCATTTCCCTGAATCACGTTTTCTGCCGGAGTTAAATCTCCCGCATACAGCTGCTCCAAAATACTGCTCATCTGTCTTACCTGCCTTTCTTAATTTAGTACATATGTTCGGGTATTTCATCATAACACAGCCCCGGAGCAAATGCAATCGAACAAAACCTTACGATTGCACCCGTCCGGGGCTGTAATCTTTCTTTTATTCTTCCTCTTTCAAGGTATTTTCCCCATCTGCGCTCTGTTTTTCAAAAATCTCCATAAACTCTTCTCCGGTGATCGTCTCCTTATCCAGAAGATAAGCCGCAATCTCATGGAGCTTTGTCTCGTTTTCCTTTAAAATGTGAATTGCCTTTTCATGCTGCTCCCGGACGATCTGAACTACCTTTTCATCAATCCGTTTGGCTGTTTCCGGAGAGCACATCAGAGAGGTATCTCCTCCCAGATACTGATTATTCACCGTTTCCATGGCAACCATGTCAAATTCATCCGTCATGCCATATCGCGTTACCATGGCTCTGGCGATCTTCGTTGCCTGCTCGATATCATTGGAAGCTCCTGTGGTAATAGAATGGAAAATAACTTCCTCTGCCGCCCGTCCGCCTGTAAAGGTGGCAATCTTATTTAACGCCTCATCCCGGCTCATCAGATACCGTTCGCCCTGATCAACCTGCATGGTATATCCAAGGGCTCCTGAAGTTCTTGGAATTATGGTAATCTTCTGAACGGGAGCGCTGTGGGTCTGACAGGCCGCTACCAGAGCGTGTCCCACCTCATGGTACGCCACGATCCGGCGCTCATCCGGCGGAATCACCGCGTTTTTCTTCTGGTAGCCTGCAATGACGGTTTCCACACTTTCCTGAAGATCCTCCTGGCACACCGCCTTTCTTCCAAAGCGCACCGCCCGCAGCGCAGCCTCATTGACAATATTTGCAAGTTCTGCGCCGCTGGCTCCTGCCGTAGCCCTGGCAATGGCATTATAATCTACATCATCGGACATCTTAACCTTCTGTCCGTGTACCTTTAAAATTGCCTCTCTTCCCTTTAAATCAGGCAGCTCTACCGGAATCCTGCGGTCAAACCGTCCCGGACGCAGCAGCGCCGGATCCAGTGAATCAGGCTGGTTGGTCGCCGCCAGGATCACAACGCCTTTCTTGCCGTCAAATCCGTCCATCTCTGTCAGAAGCTGATTTAAGGTCTGCTCTCTCTCATCATTTCCGCTCATACCGCCGCCGTCGCGCTTCTTTCCGATGGTATCGATCTCATCAATAAACACAATACAGGGAGCCTTTTCATTGGCCTGCTTAAAGAGATCTCTCACCTTGGCAGCGCCCATACCCACAAACATCTCCACAAATTCCGATCCGGAAATGGAAAAAGAACGGAACATGGGCTTCGCCTGCCACAGCCTTTGCAAGAAGGGTTTTTCCCGTTCCGGGAGGGCCTACCAAAAGAGCGCCCTTTGGCAGATTGGCTCCGATATCCGCATATTTTTCCGGATTGTGAAGGAAATCTACAATCTCCTTTAAAGCGTCCTTGGCCTCTTCCTCTCCAGCCACGTCACGAAACGTAACGCCGGTTTCATTTTCCCCGTAAATCTTTGCATTGGACTTGCCAAAGGTCATGGCGTTTCCGCCGCCCATGCGCTTTGCCATCATCCGCGCCATAATCTGTCCTATGACTACAAACATCAGGATTGGGAAAATCCATGTCATCAGAAAATTAACCAGGGGGGATTCCTTGTGCGGGATCTGTTTGGTATAAACCTCCACCCCTGCCGCTGAAAGCTTGGCCTCCAGTTCATCTTCCGTAACCATATTTCCTGTCTTGTAGGTTATGGCAGACCACTGGGGTCTGGCTCCCTCCTCCGGCTTTAACGAATAAACAATCTCTGTATTGTCACTGCTTACATATGCCTCTTTGATATTTCCCGCATCCAGCTGAGCCGTAAACTCACTGAACGGCACCTCCATGGAGCGTTCCATCATAGACGGGAATACAAGTGCATTTAAAACCATCACGACCAGAAGGACGATGATGTAATAATAGAGAAACGGCTTTTTATTTCCGTCATCGCTGTTTTTTATACCCATACAGTTTCTTCCTTTCCCAGACCGGCTGCGCATATTTTACCACCGCCGCTGTATATAGCTAAGATAATACCAATTTTACCTTTTATCAATAGACTTTATCAAATATTCTCATAATTTATTGGAATTTAATCAAAAAATCCCGCAGCTGGCACATACAGCGCCGAAGCCGCAGGATTCCCTGTTTTATAATACCTTGCTTAAAAAACTCTTTAAACGCTCATTTTAGGATTTGTGAAAAATTCCTCAGGAGCTGCCTCCTCCATAATATAACCGCCGTCCATAAACAGAACGCGGGTAGCTACCTCTCTGGCAAAGCCCATCTCATGGGTAACGACCACCATCGTCATCTTCTCTTCTGCCAGATCGCGCATAACGTTTAATACTTCTCCTACCATCTCCGGATCAAGGGCTGAGGTAGGCTCATCAAAGAGCATCACATCCGGCTTCATGCAGAGAGCTCTCACAATAGCGATTCGCTGCTTCTGTCCTCCGGAAAGCTGGCTGGGATAAGCATGGGCACGGTCTGCCAGCCCCACGCGCTCTAACAGCCGCATGGCCTCTTTTTCTGCCTCCTCCTGGCTGATTCCCTGAAGCTTTACAGGGCCGATGGTAAGATTTTTCATAATGTCCATATGAGGGAACAGATTAAACTGCTGGAATACCATTCCCATCTTCTGGCGATGCTTATCAATGTTTGTCTTTGGATCTGTGATATCGGTTCCCTCAAAGAAAATATGGCCTCTGGTGGGCTCCTCCAGACGGTTTAAGCACCGAAGTAAAGTACTCTTTCCGGAGCCGGAAGGTCCGATCACGAAAACCACATCGCCTTTATTGATATCTACACTGATATCCTTTAATACATCTACGGCTCCAAAGCTTTTCCCAAGACCCTGAACATGGATCAGCGCTTCTTCTTTCTTATTACCGCTCATTCTGACGCAGCCTCCTTTCCAGAATCTGGATCAGTTTTGTAAAGATCAATACAATCGTAAGATATACCAGCGCCACTGCGATCAAGGGCATAAATGCGCTGTAGGTCCTGCTTCGTATAATATCGCCGCCCTTGGTAAGATCCTGAATGGCAATATAACCGGAAACAGAGGTTTCCTTTAAAAGAGAAATAAACTCATTACACAGGGTAGGAAGCACAACCTTAAATGCCTGAGGCATAATGATGTAGCGCATGGTCTGAAAATAGTTAAAGCCAAGGCTTCGTCCTGCTTCCATCTGTCCCGGATCGATCGACATGATACCGCTTCGGAAGATTTCAGCTACATAAGCGCCGGAATTGATTCCAAAAGCCATAATCGCCACGATCACCTTGTCGATGCGTGCGCTGCCGAATACAACAAAATAGATGATCAGCAGCTGTACTACAACCGGCGTTCCGCGGATTACGGTCAGATAAATCTGACAGATCACATTGAGGAATTTAAGTTTTCCCGTTTTATCATGGGTGGAGCGGATCATTCCCACAATAAAGCCCAGCACAATACCCATAAGGCAGGCAAAGCAGGTGATGATCAGAGTTGTCTGCAGACCATCTGTAATATAACGCCACCGATCCTCAGATATAAAATTTAAATAAAATGCATTTGTAAAATTTTCCCACATTCCACTTTTCCCTTTCTTTTATGAATGTGTAAGCCAGAACAGTTCCTTCGTTCCGGAATCTGTCTCACCTCTGCTTGCTGCTCTGTGACGGGACGCAGGCAGACAGCCGCCCGCAGCAGATTTCAGACAGGCTCCGGAAAGACCCGGCCCGCACCTGGCGGACCGGATATTGGCTGATTCTTATTCTGCTGTGATGTATTTTGCTACGATCTCATCCAGAGTCCCCTCGGACTCTAACTCAGAAAGTGCGCCGTTGATCTTGTCAAGGAGTTCTGTATTTCCCTTCTTAACAGCAATCGCATATTCCTCCTCTGTAAAGGCCTCATCTAACATCTTGATGCCCTCAGTCTCAGCTACGAACGTCTTTGCCGGCTCGCCATCGATCACAACTGCATCGATCTTGCCCTGGCTTAATGCCTGAACAGCCTCAAAACCCTTGTTGTAACGCTCTACGGTCGTTCCCTCTGCCTCCAGATCGGAAACATAGATATCGCCGGTGGTTCCCAGCTGAACGCCTACTACAACACCCTTTAAGTCATCCGGGCCTGCAATCGCGCTGTCTTCTTTTACGATGATCATCTGGGATGCCTTTGCGTAAGTATCAGAAAAATCTACAGACACTTTTCTGTCCTCAGTTACGGTCATGCCAGCCAGACCCATATCGGCCTTTCCGGAAGTAATTTCAGGAATAACGGAATCAAATGCTACATCCTCGATCTCTAACTCCATGCCCATCTTATCTGCAATGGCTTTTGCAATCTCTACGTCAATGCCAACGATCTCGCCGCCGTCATGGTACTCATAAGGCGGGAACTCTGCGTTGGTTGCCATTACCAGAACACCGCCTGCTGCTTCGGTCTCTTCCTTAGCCGCTGTGGTCTCTTCTGCCTTTGGGTCCTCTGCCTTGGTATCCTCTGCTTTTGCCTCTGTCTTAGCTGCTGTGGTCTCTGCAGCAGAACCGCCGCAGGCAGTTAATGATGCTGCCATTAAAGCTGCTGTAAATGCAAGTACATATTTTTTCATAATGCTCTCTCCTCTTTCTGCTTTGCTTAATCATGCATATGTATGCATAAATATAAATTCAGTAACGTTTTATATTATAGACACTTTTTTCATTTTCGCAAGAGGTAATTTTTGATTCACCTCATTTTGTCCGGTTTTTACTGTAAAACATTGCTTCGGGCCGCCTGAATCAGATGCTTTGCCAGTACTGCAGTGGTTACGGCTCCTACGCCTCCCGGCACTGGTGTAAGGAGAAGGTTCCGGCTCTCCATGGATGCCTGATCAACATCACCGCAGAGTTTTCCGTTTTCGTCCACATTAATGCCCACATCAATCACCACCGCGCCATCTGATACCCAGCTTTCTTCCACCATTCCCGCCTTTCCTGCCGCAGCTACTAAGATCTCAGCCTGCCGGCAGATTTCAGGAAGCTCTTTGGTGCGCGTATGGCAGATCGTCACGGTAGCGTTTTCCTTAAGGAGCAGCATGGACAGCGGTTTTCCTATTACCATGCTCCGTCCGATCACTGCCGCACGCTTTCCTTCTATAGAAATGTTATTTGCTTTCAGTATCTCGATCACCGCCTCTGCAGTACAGGGTGCAAAGCCGGAAGGATCTCCTGAAAACACCTTTGCAATGTTTACCGGTGAAATACCATCCAGATCCTTTTTTGGATCGATCATGGCTTCAATCTCCTTCTCCTTTATCTGCCTCGGAAGCGGGCGCAGAAGCAAAATGCCCGTAACATCCGGATCCTTATTGATCTTCTGAAAGGCTTCTTTAAACTCTTCGTCTGAAATATCCTTCGGAAATACAAAGGTCTGCACCCTCAGCCCAAAGGCTTCCATCTTTTTTACAGCACTTCTTTCATAGGACATATCGTCCGGTTTTTCTATAATGGCAAGCTTGGGAACCGATCCCTGAAGCTGTTTTATTTCCTCCGCAGCCCACTCTCTGATGGCAGCAGAAACAGGAGCGCCCTTTAACAATTCCATTTTCATTTCCTCCTCATGTTTAATGGTTCTGTGTCATCAGCCCTGAAGCTGCTTTACTATTTTTTCATAGATCCGATCCGCAGCGTCTGTCCCTTCTTTTGTAAGACGCTTCGCTTCACGGTTCAGTTCTTCTGCCCTTTTACGATCCTTCATGGAACGGGTATTGATATACACGTTCATCACAGCCCCTAAAATGGCAGTACGGGCAAACTGAACGCCCACGCCCACATCACTGACCGCCATAACGCTTCCCTTCTCTGCCAGTTCCTTTAAAATCCCCAGCATTTCTGCTGCCTTTTCCATGATTTCCAGAGGAACATAGCTGGCCTGTACAAGCCGTTCCTCCATTACCTTTTCCTTATATGCCTTTTCTTCCTCCGTTGATGAGGGGAGGCGGTAACATTCTGCCAGAGGGGCAAACACCTCTGCATCCTTATCTGCCAGCATCAGAAATTCCTGCTGAAGACGTTTCAGCTCTCTTTCATAGTTCAGCATATCCTGCTCTGCCTGCGCATACCTCTTCTTTCCCAGGGTCAGGTGTACCACCATCTGTCCCAGGCTGTCTCCCAGTGCGCCTGCAAGAGCAGAGGCTCCTCCGCCGCCCGGTACGGGGGCTTTGATGATAATAATTCCAGATAATCTTTAATCTGTGCTTCTGCTGTCATGATCATATGCATCCTTTCTACTGTACTTTAATGCCTTAATCCTGTCCCCCATCATACCACGACCTGCCTCTGTGCCACAAGGACTTTTATACTTGAGTTTCCGCATTTTGCAGTGCGCTCTGGCATCTGGTGTTCAGGACGACTTTGAAGGCCATAAGAAAACCGGAGCCCTGAACACCAGACGCCGGAGTGCGGTGTAAAGTGTGGAAACTCAAGCTTTTATAAAAGAGATTTCCTTAAAAAAGCCCTCTGCGCAGTGTATCCACAACAGCCTTGGCAGACCGCTCTGCAGCCAGCAGCGTGAATCCCCGTTCGTTGATATGCTCAAGATAATGTGCGTCTGAATTACTGATGATGCGGCAGTGCTCCAGATAAGGGTGTTCCCGTTTCAGAGAATGAAGCTTCTTCATATCCTTCAGTTCCACAGTCTGAAAGGAGCTGTCCGGAGGAATAAAGCCCAGATTGGCAATGAGGCTGTTGGAATTTTATCAATATGGGCCGGAAACATGACACCCCCGTAGGAAGCCGCCTTTTCCCACAACCCCTCAAAAGACAAATTAACGGCATTGATAAGCAGACAGGATTCTTCCCCGTAGACAGAATCATTTTCATCATAAATCTGCTGTTTTCCAAAAATTTCCGGGCGATTTTTTACCTTAATGAGACGGCTGTACACAAAGCGGTCAAATTCCATCGCCTGATAAAGCTCCGGAAACAGACAGACTGCGTGGACTTCCTCTGAAGTTGTCAGTTCCATCCCCGGAATCCCGATGATCCCGTATTCCTTCGCCGCAGCCAGGAACGCAGGGCAGTTTTTACAGCTGTTGTGGTCTGTGAGAGCCACTGCATCCAGCCCTTTTAACGCTGCCATTCCCGCAATATTGGCCGGCGTCATATCATCATCCCCACAGGGCGATAAGCAGGAATGGATATGAAGATCATATGCCAGCTCTGTCATTTTAACAGCTCCTTTACAGCCAGGGCCGTCTCAAATACCGGTTCCTCTGTCCGCAGCACCGTGATCCCCTGAAGAGCAGCCTTCTTCACAGCAGCCTCATCCAGCATGGCACCCTCTGCCAGAATCACACAGGCCGCATCCGCAAGAGCTGCCACTGCCAGCGTATTTAAGTTTCCCATTACCGTAACCCAGGCACAGCCTGCCGGAGCCCGTCCCATGGCAATGCTTAAAAGATCGCAGCAAAAGGGCTTTGTGATGCTCCGGTCTGTATCGTCCCCTATATTAATCTCCTGAAAAACATTTTTATCAATCAGTTCCTGTACGGTCATTCTTCCTCCCCCTCTTCCCGGCTGTCCAGAGAAGACATCTCATCCGAAATCCGCCGTATGCACTCTTTTAATGTATTTAAGGTATCCTGGCTGCTTTTATCCTTGCTGTGAAGATCGTCTGCCAGTATGGCTACCTCCTCAGAAAGCCTGTGGAGATTTTCTCTCAGATAATACACGCAGTCGGTCTCACTGGCCTCTCCCCGAACAATGTCCTCCGCCAGGGCCTTACAGGTAGGAGCTCCGCAGGAACCGCAGTCCAGTCCCGGAAATTTCTTCACAAGCCGCTCCGCCTGATTTAAACGCAGAAAGCTTTCCATCATATTATTTCCCAGATTAAATACGGGTTCAAACTGGATCTGCGTTGTCCATTTTACCGCATCCAGCTCACCATCCTCCATATGGTTTCTGGCAACAGGCATATATTTGCGCAGGCGCTTTAGCTTCACCTCTGCCACATAGGGATTTTCCACCGTAAGCACACCGCCCACACAGCCTCCGTTGCAGGCGTTCAGCTCCACAAATTTCAGATTGGTAAACTTCTGATCTTCCATATCCTCTAACACACGGATCACATTTTCAATACCGTCCGCTGCCAGATAATTTTCCGTAAACAGCCCGCTGGCTTCCCCGCCGCTGTGCCCCCAGCTGATGCCGATTTTTCCGGAAGTTCCAATAGCTGGATAATCCTCTCCCGCTACCGACTTCATGGCTGCTAACAGTCTGGGATACACATCCTTGATAGCAAGCACCTTGTCCACCTGGCTCTTTTCCGTACCAAGAGGCGCTCTCACATAGGTTACCTTGGAGGGGCAGGGAGAAATAAACATAATTCCTATCTTCTCTCTGGGAAGCCCCGTTTTCTCCATGGCCCTTCTGGCCAGAATAGCCGCTACCTCTACCGGGATTTAAAGGAAGCAGGTGAGGAATCAGGGATGGAAAACGCACCCGGATCAGCCGCACCACAGAAGGACAGGCGGTACTGATCAAAGGCTGTTCCTCATGGTCGGATATGTACTGTCTGGTGGCTTCACTGACCAGCTCTGCCGCCGCGCTGACCTCGAATACATCATCAAAGCCCATACGAAGAAGGGCCTTTAACACAATATTAGAGTCATCCAGATTGTTGAACTGGCTGTACAGAGACGGCGCCGGAAGCGCCACCGTATATTCGTACTGATTCATCGTATCCAGCTTATCGTAGGTTGCGTGTTTTGCATGATGAGGGCAGACGCGGATGCACTCTCCGCAGTCTATGCAGAACTTTTTATTGATGCTTGCCTTTCCCCCTCGGACGCGGATGGCCTCTGTAGGACAGCGCTTAATGCAGTTAATGCAGCCTTTGCACAAAGAAGGGTCAAGCCGCACGGAATGATAGAATTTATCCATTCCTCCACCCCCTCAGATATATACTGTCATGGTGATCTTTGTTCCCTCTCCGATCCGGGTATCGATCTCCATCTGGTCTGAATATTTTTTCATATTGGGAAGCCCCATCCCCGCTCCAAAGCCCAGAGAACGGATCTCATCCGGAGCCGTGGAATATCCGGCCTGCATCGCCAGCTCCACATCCTTAATCCCCGGCCCTTTGTCATCCAGGATCATATCGATCTTTTCCGGAGTAATCTCTACTGTAATCTCCGTCTGCATGGATTACCATATTGATCTCCTCAAACATGGCGATGGCCACCTTCCGGATGGCCTCCGATTCACCCCCATCTGCTTGAGCTTGCGCTTTACATCGCTGCTGGCTTCCCCTGCCCGTGTAAAATCCTCTCCGGATATGGGATATTTTAAAATAATTGCTTCTTCCATAGAAAATCTTTCCTTCCTGAATTTCCATATATCGTCGTATCAGCGCAGCACTCTCTAGATTGCCCCGCTGTTAAGCCCTGCCTGATAAAGCATTCCGCAGGAAGAAAACATCCTGTGTCCGGTGGCAAGAACCACAAGATTCCTCTCCCTTGCCATCTCAAGCATACTTTCATCCGGCTTTTTTCCTCTCACAAATATAATGCAACAATATCAAGCATCTCCGCTGTACGGATCACCTGGGGATTGCACAATCCTGTCAGCAGTACGGAATGATCCTTTGAAAATGCCAGCACATCGCTCATCATATCAGAGCCGCAGGCAGACCTTACCTCCCTGTCCAGATGCTCCTCTCCGGCCAGTACCCTGGCGCCTAATACCTCTCTTACATCTCTCACTGTCATACGCGTTCTCTCCTACCTGTTTGGTTCTGTGTTTCCGGCTACTGTCAGCATATCATTTATCCCCAATTCTTTCAATAAATATGTCTCTGTTTTTGCACATTTTATCCACAATTCCACACAAAGTTTTGACACATTTTCCCAGAAATGTAGATTTTTTTGACTATATGTGTTAGAATATTAACACATTGCATAATTTACAACGACGAGGAGGTAAAAACGATGGCGTGCAAAAAACAGACGGTTCCCTTTCGGGGAACACCTGAGCAGGAGGCCGCGCTGAAAGCGGTAATTGCTGATCTTAAAAGCCAGCCGGGCGCTCTGATGCCGGTGATGCAGAAGGCTCAGGAAATTTATGGATATCTTCCCATTGAAGTGCAGACCATCATCTCAGACGAGATGGAGGTTCCGTTAGAAAAGGTTTACGGCGTAGCGACCTTTTATGCACAGTTTGCCTTACAGCCCAAGGGACAGTATAAAATTTCTGTCTGTCTGGGAACAGCCTGCTATGTGAAGGGTTCCGGGGAAATCTTTCACAAGCTGGAGGAAATTTTAGGGATTACCAACGGTGAGTGTACACCGGACGGCAAATTCTCACTGGATTCCTGCCGCTGTGTAGGCGCCTGCGGACTGGCTCCTGTTATGATGATCAACGGAGAAGTTTACGGCCGTCTTACCCCCGACGACATTCCGGGCATTTTAGCCAAGTATAACTAGCCTATGATGCCGGAAATTTCCTTAAATATACTGGATGTAGCAGAAAATTCCACACGGGCAGGCGCCTCTCTTGTGACTATAAACGTCACAGCAGATACAGACGCCGACCGTCTGACCATACAGATCGGGGATAATGGCTGCGGCATGAGCGAAGAACAGCTTTCCCATGTAACAGACCCCTTTTACACCACCCGCACAACGCGGAAGGTAGGACTGGGCGTTCCTTTTTTTAAAATGGCTGCCGAAAGCGCCGGAGGGAGCTTTTCCATCCATTCCCAGATTGGAAAAGGCACAGAGGTGACTGCCGAATTTGGCTTATCCCACATTGACCGTATGCCTCTGGGGGATATAAACAGCACCATCCACAACCTGATCGTGTACCATCCGGACACGGATTTTTGCTATACATATACATACAACGGAGCTTCCTTTACCCTTGATACCAGGCAGATGAAGGAGATCCTTGGCGGTATTCCATTAAATACGCCGGAAGTATCCGCCTATATTTTGGAATTTCTGAATGAAAATCAGAAGGAAACCGACGGCGGCGCATCGCTGTGACCGCTGCCCCTTAGACAGAAGGAGGTTTATAACCCATGAAAACTCTTGCTGAATTACAGGCCATCCGCGAACGGATGCAGAGCCAGGTAAACCTGCGCGCGGAAGACCATAACCATACCCGCGTAGTAGTAGGCATGGCCACCTGCGGAATCGCCGCAGGTGCCAGACCTGTTCTCAATACCTTTGCCCAGGAGATCCAGTCCAGAGGCCTTACAGACCGCATCAGCGTAACTCAGACCGGCTGCATCGGGCTGTGCCAGTATGAACCCATTGTTGAGATCATGGAACCCGGCAAGGACAAAATTACATATGTAAAAATGAACCCTGACAAGGCCTTAGAGGTGATCGAGCGCCATCTGGTCGGCGGACACCGGTTGAGAAATATACCATGGGCGCTGCAGGATTAAAATAAAGGAGGGACTATCTATGTATCGTTCACATGTGCTTGTCTGCGGCGGTACCGGATGTACCTCTTCCGGAAGCCCCCAGATCATGGATGCATTAAAAAATGAATTAAAACGCCAGGGACTGGAGGAGGAAGTAGCGGTTGTAGAAACCGGCTGCCACGGCCTCTGTGCCCTGGGCCCGATTATGATCGTTTACCCGGATGCTACCTTTTATTCCATGGTACAGCCCGGAGACATCCCTGAGATCGTATCCGAACATCTCTTAAAGGGTCGTGTAGTAACCCGTCTTCTCTATCAGGAGACCGTAAGCCCCACCGGAGGCATCAAGGCCTTAAGCGACACCGACTTTTATAAGAAGCAGCACCGTATCGCCCTTCGCAACTGCGGTGTTATTGACCCTGAAAATATCGAAGAGTACATCGGAACCGGCGGCTATCAGGCTCTGGGAAAGGTTCTTACGGAAATGACCCCGGAGGATGTGATCCAGACCCTTTTAGACGCAGGCCTGAGAGGCCGCGGAGGCGCAGGCTTCCCCACCGGCTTAAAATGGAAGCTCTGCCGTCAGAACGACGCAGACCAGAAGTATGTCTGCTGTAATGCAGACGAGGGCGATCCCGGCGCATTTATGGACCGTTCCGTCCTGGAGGGCGATCCCCATGCAGTGCTGGAGGCTATGGCCATTGCCGGTTACGCCATTGGTGCAAACCAGGGCTATATCTACGTCCGTGCCGAATACCCCATCGCGGTAGAACGCCTGCAGATTGCCATCAAGCAGGCCCGCGACATGGAACTTTTAGGCAAAAACATTTTCGGAACCGGCTTTGATTTTGATATTGACCTCCGTCTGGGCGCAGGCGCTTTCGTCTGCGGCGAGGAAACTCTTATGACCTCCATTGAGGGAAAACGCGGTGAGCCAAGGCCCGTCCTCCGTTCCCGGCACAGAAGGGCTTATTCGGCAAGCCGACCATCTTAAATAACGTAGAGACCTATGCCAACATCCCGCAGATCATCTTAAACGGTCCGGAATGGTTTTCTTCCATGGGTACCGAGAAGTCCAAAGGCACCAAGGTATTTGCCCTGGGAGGCAAGATCAACAACACCGGTCTGGTAGAAGGTTCCCATGGGAACCACCCTAAGGATCGTAATCGAGGAAATCGGCGGCGGCATCCCCGGCGGAAAGAAGTTCAAGGCCGCACAGACCGGAGGACCTTCCGGCGGCTGTATCCCGGCAGAGCACTTTGATATCCCGATCGATTACGACAACCTCATCTCCATCGGCTCCATGATGGGTTCCGGCGGTCTGATCGTTATGGATGAGGATGACTGTATGGTAGACATTGCCAAATTCTTCCTGGAATTTACTGTGGAGGAATCCTGCGGCAAGTGTACTGCCTGCCGCATCGGCACCAAACGTATGCTTGAAATCCTCACAAAGATCACCAAGGGACAGGCCGATATGGCTGACCTGGATAAGCTGGAAGAACTCTGCTACTATGTAAAGAACAATTCCCTCTGCGGCCTGGGACAGACAGCCCCCAATCCGGTGCTGTCCACCCTGCGCTATTTCCGCGACGAGTACGAGGCCCATATCAAGGAGAAGCGCTGTCCTGCCGGCGTCTGCAAGGCGCTCTTATCCTACAACATTGACCGTGACAAGTGCCGCGGCTGTACTCTGTGCGCCCGCACCTGTCCTGCCGGAGCAATCATCGGCTCTGTAAAGAATCCGCACATTATTGATCAGAACAAGTGCATCAAGTGCGGTGCCTGCATGGAGAAATGTAAGTTCGGCGCAATCTACAAAAAATAAAAGGGAGGGAATAGACGATGGAAACGATCAAACTGAAAATCAACGGCATTGAAGTCACTGCTCCCAAGGGCTCAACCATCCTGGAGGCAGCAAGACTGGCGCATATCGAGATCCACCTATGCTTCTTAAAGAGATCAACGAGATCGGCGCTGCCGTATGTATTGTCGAATTAAAATGGAAAGCTGGTTACTTCCTGCGTATATCCTGCGGAAGACGGAATGGAAGTATTTACCAATACTCCAAAGGTCATGGATTCCAGAAAAAAGACCATCCAGCTTTTATTATCAACCATAACCGCTCCTGCCTGTCCTGCGTACGCAGCGGACACTGCGAGCTTCAGGAGCTGGCACGAGAGCTTGGCGTAGAGGATGAGGGCTATTATGACGGCGAGACCACACCCTCTGAGCTCGATACCTCTGCCGCCCACATGATCCGTGACAACAGCAAATGTATCCTCTGCCGCCGCTGCGTGGCAGTCTGCAGCGAGGTACAGGGGATTGGCGTCATCGGCGCCAACAACCGGGGCTTTGCAACTGAAATCGGCTCTGCCTTCGGTATGGGCCTTGGCGAGACCTCCTGTGTCTCCTGCGGCCAGTGTATTGCCGTCTGTCCTACGGGAGCCCTTCAGGAAAAGGACTGCGTCCGAGGTATTTGCAGCCATTGCAGATCCTTCCAAGCATGTGATCGTACAGACCGCTCCTGCTGTCCGTGCCGCTTTAGGCGAAGAATTCGGCCTTCCCATCGGCACCAATGTGGAAGGAAAGATGGCTGCCGCCCTGCGCCGTCTGGGATTTGACCGCGTATTTGATGCAGACTTTTCCGCTGACTTGACCATCATGGAGGAGGCACATGAATTTTTAGACCGCGTGAAAAA